>ENA-OQDT01000419-OQDT01000419.1-human-gut-metagenome-genome-assembly--contig:-NODE-419-length-27494-cov-4.253407_pt1 | contig 27494 bp, 18 predicted proteins | sample MGYA00242786_ERZ504617 | MGnify/ENA primary metagenome ERZ504617 (study PRJEB26092, sample SAMD00036337) | human gut metagenome | host: Homo sapiens | study: EMG produced TPA metagenomics assembly of...
GTAATTGATGCCATGGGAGAGTTGCCCGGGGTAAGTGTTGTAATTAAAGGAACAACCAATGGGACAACCACAGATTTAAACGGAGAGTTTAAATTGGACAATGTAAAAAATGGTGATGTTTTACAATTCTCATTTATCGGCTATAAAACGGAAAATGTCAAAGTAGGCAATCAAAGTAAATTTGATATTACAATGACAGAAAATACCCAAACCTTGGAAGAAGTGACCGTTGTTGCTGTAGGATATGGTGATGTCAGAAGACGTGACCTGACCGGTTCTATCGGTTCTGCCAATATGGGCGATTTGACCAAGACTCCTGTCAGCAATATTACCGAAAGCCTCGGAGGACGTATTGCCGGTGTACAGGTTTCATCCGGTGACGGTGGACCGGGAGATAACTTTAATATAGTAATCCGCGGTGCCGGTTCATTGACCGGAAGTACAGCTCCGCTTTACGTTATCGACGGATTCCCTTCCGAAAGTTCCGGCTTAGGATCAATAAATCCTAATGATATTGAATCCATAGACATCTTGAAAGATGCTTCCGCCACAGCTATCTATGGAGCACGCGGTGCCAATGGTGTAGTTATCGTAACCACCAAAAAAGGCGGAGCTGGAAAACCTACCATTACATACAACGGTAGCGTAAAAGTAGGTCTTGTAAAAAACACACCGGAAGTGATGAATGCCTATGACTTTGTCATGTTGCAACAAGAAATCATGGGCAGCGGAGAAGAATTCCAGAAAAACTATATAACCGAACTTTATCCTACACTGGATGCCTATCACAATGCCCAATCTTACGATTGGCAAGATTATATCTACCGTACCGCTCTCAGCCATAACCATCATATATCCATGACCGGTTCGCAAGGCGACTTGAAATACACCACATCTTTGTCTTACGATGACACACAGGGAGTTATCATCAACTCCGGCGTAAAACGCTATCAAGGACGTGTGAACCTGAGCCAGAAAGTAAACAACAAACTGAAGATTGACTTTACAGGAAACTATGCCAGCACCGTTCAGGACGGTCCTACTGTATCAGGTGCCACAAGTTCCATGTCTACCGCCTATATGTATAGCGTATGGTCTTTCCGTCCGGTATCTCCTACTGGAAGTGATCTTCTCAACCAAATGTACGATGAGGGCGTCAATATGAGTGAAGACTACCGATTTAACCCCGTGAAGTCTGCTCAAAACGAATACCGTCATAAGACAACCAATAACCTCCAATTTAATATAGGTGCCGAGTATGAGATAATTAAGAAACTCAAACTGAAAGTTACAGCCGGATATACATCAACCGACTACAAAAACGAAGAATTCAACGGTTCTCAGACACGCACCGGTAACAGCCATCCCTCCAACACTCAAAGTAAGGGAATAAACGCTTATCTATACCAAAGCGAAGCAAGAAGTTACCTGAACGAAAATACACTCAGCTACCAGCTGAACAAGAACTCTCATAATTTCAATGCGATGCTCGGTATGTCTGTTCAGAAAAATACCAGCTATATACATTCTATACGGACGGAAAAAATCAGCAATGAATCTTTTGGCATGGCAGGACTCGATAAGGGAAGCACACCGGCCGTAAACTCTTCCAAAGGCGAAAACAAACTGATGTCTTATTTCGGACGTATCAATTATAACTACGACTCCCGTTACTATATAACAGCTACCATGCGTGCCGACGGTTCTTCCAAATTTGCCCGCGGCAACCGTTGGGGTTATTTCCCTTCCGGCTCTTTGGCATGGGCTTTTGCGCGTGAATCTTTCATTGCCGAAAATGCCAGCTGGCTGTCAAACGGTAAGCTGCGTTTCAGCTATGGCCAGACCGGTAACAACCGCATAGGCAACTATGACTATATGGCACACCTCATCACTGATGACGATCTTTACAAATATCCGTGGAACGGTCAGTTTGTACCGGGTTATGTATTGAGCAGCATGCAGAATGAAAAGCTGAAATGGGAAACAACCGAACAATTAGACCTCGGTTTGGACCTTGGCTTCCTCGACGGACGAATTAACCTGAATATGGACTATTACATCAAAACCACCAAGGACTTGTTGCTTGATGCCGATATATCTGCCAGCTCAGGCTTCTCTTCTGCTACCTTAAATGTTGGAAAATTGCGTAACAGCGGTTTGGAAATCACTTTGGAAACAACCAATATCAAAACTAAAGATTTCAGTTGGAATTCCAGCTTCAACATCGCTTTCAACAAGAATGAAATCATAGCCTTGAACTCAGGACAACCTTATATGACTAGCTATATCAGTTGGGATAACAAATATAAAACCACTCCGGCATATATCAGCAAAGTAGGTGAATCTGCCGGTAAAATGTACGGCTTCATCTATGACGGAACTTACAAATACGAGGACTTCAACAAAACAATAGATGAAAACGGCAAAGAGGTATATACCTTAAAAGAAGGCATCCCGTATTACGTAGCCGGTACTCAACCGGGAGACCCCAAATACCGTGACCTGACAGGTGAAGGCGAAATCAACGATAAGGACAAGACCACTATCGGTAACGGTCAACCCAAACACATAGGTGGTTTTACCAATAATCTGGTTTGGAAAAACTTCGACTTGAACATCTTCTTCCAATGGAGCTATGGCAATGATATTCTCAATGCCAACCGCATGGTGTTCGAAAACCCTGCTGCCAAACAAAATACCAATATGTTTGCTGCCTATACTAACCGCTGGACTCCGGAAAACCCCACCAGCAACATACCGAGAGCCCGGGCGCAAGGTTCCAATGAATACAGTTCACTCTATGTGGAAGACGGCTCTTTCCTGAAACTCAAGAACATCTCATTGGGATATAATTTCGAGGCAAAAACACTGAAGCCCTTGCATATAAGCAGCGCACGTGTTTACCTTTCTGCCGAAAACATTGCCACTATCAGCGGTTATTCCGGAAGCGACCCGGAAGTTTCTACCCGTAATTCTCCATTGACACCGGGCTTTGACTGGTCTCCATACCCTCGCGCCTTCAGTATGTCATTGGGATTAAATGTAACATTCTAACCAAATATTAAAAATGAGACTGATATGAAAACAGTATATAAATTATTCCATGCAACAGTTTTAACATTATGCTCTGCCATAATGCTGAGCTCCTGCGACAGTTTTTTGGATACAAAGCCTTATGATTTCACCGCTCCGGAAACTTTTTACTCCAATGAAAGTGAATGCACGGCTGCTTTGGCCGGAGTCTATTATACTTTGGTCTACGAGAAGGTATACGGAAACAATTACTCATGCATGATATCCAACATAGACGACCTGAGTTACTACCAGCGCCAAAGCGGACAATTGGCAAGTCAAGTCTATGGCAACGACCATAATCCGGGAAACCAACATGTATGGGGTACATGGGAGACTCTTTACAAAGGAATCAACAATGCCAACGTTTTTCTTGAGAATGTTGACAAAGCCGACATGGATGAAAGTGTGAAAACACGAATGAAAGGTGAAGCTAAATTTCTCCGTGCATATTTTCACTTCCTGTTAGTACAAGGTTGGTACGAAGTACCCATCCGCAAGACCTCATTCAAAGATGTGAATAATTCATCCATAGAAGCAACTCCCCATGCCGATGCTTTGGATTGGATTATCGGAGAAATGGAAGAATGCGTAAACTTGGTTGATGACCAGACCTATGATAAGTCTCCCTCTTATATCAAAAAGAATACAGTAATGGGTATCCTTGCCCGCGTATACTTGTGGCGTGCCGGATATCCCGCCAACGGCGGACAGCCTTATTATGCCAAAGCTGCATATTGGGCCAATGAAGTGAAAAAGTCGAATAAGCATAAGATGAATCCGGATATCTATGCTATCTGGAAGAACATGGCAGCCGACAAATATGATACCGAATACAATGAAAGCATCTGGGAAGCCGAATTTATCGGTAACCGTACTGCCGACGGCATAGGAAACTATACAGATGGGCGTATAGGAAATGTTATAGGCAATCTTCAAAAATGCACCAAAGCTACCGGTAAGGGATACGCCTATGGCTTTTATGCAGCCACTCTGATACTTTGGGATTTATTCGAAGAAAACGATAAGCGCCGCGACTTGTCCATCGCTCCTTATTGGTATGATGTAAACGACAACAAGAAAACATGGACAAACAAACAGATTGTCCAACGTTCATGTGGAAAGTTCCGCCGCGAATGGGAAAACCTCTTCTATGAAAGAGAAGAGTTATACTCCTGAAAACTATCCTATTTTACGTTATGGTGATGTCCTTTTTAATGCTGGCTGAAGCAGAAAATGAAGCCCATCAAGGACCTACGGATTTAGCATACGAATGCATTAATGAGATACGCCAACGTGCAGGCATATCCAAATTGGAGGGTTTGTCCTATACAGACTTCCAACAAGCCGTCCGTGACGAACGTGCCCGTGAGCTCTGTTTTGAGTCTCTGCGGAAATATGATCTGGTACGCTGGGGTATTTATGTAGAAGCCGTACACGACAAATTAGGAGCTGCGACTCAAGATAAACGCTGGGCTACAGGAAACCAGTTTATCGGTGCACGCGATTATGCAGCACGTACACAAGAAAAACACCAGTTCCTCCCCATTCCGACAAAAGAACTGGATGTAAACGGTAAACTGGAACAGAATAAATATTGGCAATAACCTAAATAAAAGAACTACAATTCTTCTAACCTTCAACTTTTTTATTAACTTAACCGAAAGAGGTTGTTTCATGGCATGAAGCAGTCTGCCGTTCCGTCCGGAAAGAGATGGCGGCAGAGTGCCTCTACATCGGAGACAACCTCTTTTTTTGCATACCTGCTAAAATTTCGAAATATGTACCGATTCTATTTGTTATATTGTTTGTTTTTATGCCTTGGCAACATACTCTTTGCACAGACAACCGGATTTGAAAAAGGAGTGCCACAATCCTTCTGCACAGTACAATCAAACGAACTCTCTTCCTCAGAAGAGTTCTACAAAGAAGGGAAAAGAAGCCTTGCATGGCAATTCTCTCCCCGTTCCGTGCTCACCGTCAAACTAGATACTCCCCTACATCTGGACTCCGTATCAAAAGAAAAGCGCGGGATTACACTATGGATTTACAACGAACAAGTCAGAAAAGATTCACTGCGCTTTGAATTCTTCTCTCCAACGGGTCATATATCCTATAGGTTCGGTTTCCGGCTAAACGCTCAGGGTTGGCGTGCCTGTTGGATAGGCTTTGCCCACATGAAAGGAGATAAGCAAGAGAATACAATCGCCGGTTACCGTATCGTTGCTCCGGACAACAACGGACGCGTATTCTTCGACCGTCTCGTTTTCCCCGTAAAAGAAATGAATCAACGCACCACTCCCGACATGCAGATGCCTTACAATAATTCACTTACATTTAGAGACTTATGGCATTGGTGTCGTGTATGGCAATGGGAACAGCTGGAATATGACCTGCCTCTTCCTGCTACGCTGACTCCGACAGAGAAGCAGGAATTACAAACCATAGAAGAACGGCTGACAAAAGTCCTGACAGCGGATAAAGTTTCACAAGGCAAAATCGACAAAGCCTATGCTACATTCCAAAAAGCACAGATACAACGCTCCGGAAATGGCTTTACAGGAGCTCCTCTTGTAGTTCCCGATGACAAGTTAAACCGCAAAAAGGGAGAAATATCCCTCAACAATCTGGAAACAATGCTCTCCGGATTTGCCTATGATGCCTATTACAATCAATCCAAAGATGCAGAACACAAATATTTTTTAGTCTGGGACTATGCCATGAACCAAGGATTTGCTTTCGGAAGCGGCATGGGAACCAACCACCATTACGGCTATCAGATAAGAAAAATATACACCACAGCTTGGCTGATGCGCGACAAAATACGGCAAGCTCCCACATGCGATAATATCCTTTCAACACTATCGTTCTGGGCAGCCTTACAGGAAACCCGTAAGGCATGCGGCAAAAACCGCGACGAGTTACTGGATACATGGCATACATTGCTGATGCCTAAAATTGTTTCAGCCATGATGACAAAGGATGAGAGAGAAAGGGTCCGCGCACTGAAAGGACTTTCACGTTGGGTATCCACTTCGTTGAGATATACTCCCGGTACGATTGGAGGTATTAAAGTAGACGGTACCACTTTTCACCATGGTGGTTTTTATCCGGCCTATACCACGGGAGCACTTGCTATGTTGGGACAATTCATCAATCTGACTAACAAGACTTCTTATCAATTGACCTTATCTGCCAGAAAGGTACTGAAATCCGCTCTTATCGCCATGCGCAACTATTGCAACAAATACGAATGGGGCGTAGGTATCAGTGGCAGACATCCTTTCGGCGGTTCCATGAAAGATGACGACATAGACGCTTTTGCCTACCTTGCCCTATCCGGAGACTTCTCGGATAAAGGAGAACCGTTTGATCATCAACTGGCCGCGGACTATTTGCGCCTTTGCAAACGTAATACCCCTGAAGCCGCTTACTTCAAACAACAAGGGATACTTCCGGCAACAGCGCCGCAAGGCTTTTTGTATACAATTACGGTTCTGCCGGCATTTTCCGCCGCAATAACTGGATGGTTACGCTCAAAGGATATAACACAGATGTATGGGGAGCGGAAATTTACACAAAAGACAACCGGTACGGTCGGTATCAAAGTTACGGTTCGGTACAAATAATGGGGGCTCCTTCCCGCAAAGCCAGCGGTTACAATGAAAATGGCTGGGATTGGAACCGACTGCCCGGTACCACCACCATACACCTGCCCTTCGAACTGTTGAACAGTCCTCTGCCTGGTACTACCATGGCACGTTCTAAGGAAAAATTCGCCGGTGCAAGTTCTCTGAAAAACCAAAACGGAATGTTTGCCATGAAATTAATGGAACGAGACCTTAAAAACTTTACCGGCGATTTCGTGGCACGAAAGTCGGTATTTTGTTTCGATAACCGCTTAATCTGCCTTGGCACAGACATCAAAAACAGCAACAGCGACTATCCTACGGAAACAACGCTTTTCCAACACGTCTTCCGACCGGGAAAAGATTTCATCAGGATTACCGGAGAAAAAGAACAGCAAATAGGGCTGCAACAGGAACTACCTGCCTCGGATACACAACCGGTCTGCCTTGAAGACGGCTGCGGTAACCTGTATTTTGTGAAAGACGGAAAGGTAAAGGTGCAAATCACAGAACAGGAATCGCGCCACGAAAAGTTACGCACCCCCACTACCGGAACATTTGCGTCGGCATGGATAGCTCACGGAACAGCTCCCAAAGATGGAAGCTACGAATACATGGTATGGATACAGCCTTCTGGAAAAGAACTGAAGACCCATGTGCCGGCAGCCACCTACAAAGTGATACAACGCGACCGCAAGATGCATGCCGTAAACGATGTTCTGACAGGCACCATGGCATACGCTGTCTTTGAAGATACCAAACCGGCTGCCGATAATGTTTTCTCTTTCTTGCCTGCAGAAACAATGGTGATGTATCAAAAAGAGAATAATGCCTTGGTAATGAGTGTGTGTACTCCCGACCTCAACATTGCGGAAAAGACATTCACAACCAAAGAACCCAGCCGTATCATAATAAAAGAGTTGGAACTGAAAGGTAAATGGCATGTGTCTGCTCACGACAAAAGAGTGAAAACGACATACCGGACCGGCACAACCCAACTGAGTGTGGAATGCCAGCATGGGCAACCTGTAGAGTTTACCCTGGTTCAATAAAGCCTCAGCAGACAACCGGTCTACCTCCTGCCGATTGTCTGCTGGCAAAACTCCTCAATCATATCACAATTATCCGTATCTTTGCACCGTTACTCAAACAATGCCCATGACACTGACTGAAGAAACACTCCGATTTATCCGGGAGCATCGCAAAGACAACGTACGCAACCTTGCTTTACAAGCACACAAGTATCCGACAGTAGACGTACCTGCCGCTATCATCCAAATTGTGGGACGTCAAATAGCAGAAGAAAAAATACCCGCTTGGGCAGCACGGGAAGGTATTCTTTACCCGGCACATCTTTCCATGGAACAATGCTCCTCGGAAGTAACGGCAAACTATAAGGTCAAAATAGTTTCAGACACGGAATACGGCAGCCGCAAAACCTTTACCGACCTCACCGGCGGTTTTGGCATCGACTGTGCCTTCCTATCTGCCTGCTTCCAACAGTCCGCCTATGTGGAGCGGCAGGAAACACTCTGTACAATAGCAGCTCATAACTTTTCGCTTTTAAATTTAAAACAGGTCATGGTCTGCCATGAAGACAGCATCCGTTATCTGCAAATGATGGAACCCGTAGACTGGATATTCATAGACCCCGCCCGGCGTGATGGACACGGAGGCAAAACAATAGCTATCAGCGAATGTGAGCCTGATGTTTCCGCTTTGGAAAATTTACTGCTTGAGAAAGCATCACACGTTCTGGTTAAGTTATCTCCCATGCTGGACCTTACCCTTGCACTGCATGACTTGAAACATGTACAAGCCGCCCACGTCGTTTCCGTCAACAACGAATGCAAGGAACTTCTCCTTGTATTAGAGCGCGGGAAGGAATTAGTACCTGAAGAAATCCCTATCCACTGCATCAACCTCACTGCATCGCAGAAGGTTCAAAAGCTCCTGTTCACCCGCCAACAGGAGAAAGAACATACATGCCCGTATACTCCCACATTGAAAACATACTTGTACGAACCCAATGCATCCATCCTAAAAGCCGGAGCCTTCCGCAGCGTTTCATCTATATATAATGTAGAGAAACTGCACCCCAACAGTCATCTTTATACTTCCGACGAGTATATACCGGACTTTCCCGGACGCAAGTTCCGCATTACCGATAGCAGCAGTCTCAACAAGAAAGAGCTTAAAAAGCTGATAGGAACGGAAAAGAAGGCCAACCTCACAGTACGTAATTTTCCTGCCAGCGTAGCCGAGTTGCGAAAACGCCTGAAGCTGGCGGAAGGTGGAGACATGTACCTGTTTGCAACGACTCTTGCCGATGAGAAAAAGCTGTTGATTGCCTGTAAACAGCCTTAATATACAGTTAAAGCAAATAAAAGTAAAGTACATTCCAATCTTATAATCTGTCATTCAGTACATACAAGATAAATTATATCGTCCCCTGATGCATCATTTGCAATTGGTTTGTAATATTATCGTTACCGTTTCTTCAAAATTCCGTAAGACAGACGTAATCCCATACCTATACTTTTGCCGCAGATTATTAACAGATAATAACAGGTATGAAACAAATTGTAAGAGCATTCTTATTCCTTCTACTATTCGCAGCGGCCAGCAACACGACAATGGCCGACGAAAAAGCAAATATCGTTAAACAAGGTACGGTACGCGGCCGTATTATCGACGTAACCAAGCAAACTCTCCCGGGTGCTTCAATCTACATCGAGAAACTACACACAGGCGTGACGAGCGACGTCAACGGCTTCTACACTTTCCCCAACCTCGACCCGGGAACCTATACAGTGAAGGTGAGCTATGTAGGCTACTCACCCGTAGAACTGAAAATTACAATTCCCGCCGGACGCACTTTAGAGAAAGATGTGGTACTGAACGAAGGAGTCGAACTTCAGGAAGTAGTTGTAGGCGGCGCATTTCAGGGACAGCGCCGCGCCATCAACGCCCAAAAGAGCAACTTGGGAATTACCAATGTAGTATCTGCCGACCAGGTAGGCAAATTCCCCGACTCCAACATCGGCGATGCCTTAAAGCGTATCTCCGGTATCAACGTGCAGTACGACCAGGGAGAAGCCCGCTTCGGACAAGTACGCGGAACAAGCGCCGACCTGAGCTCCGTAACTGTCAACGGCAACCGTGTACCCTCTGCCGAAGGTGATACCCGTAACGTACAGCTCGACCTGATTCCGGCCGACATGATTCAGACTATCGAAGTAAACAAGGTAGTAACCCCGGATATGGACGCCGATGCCATTGGCGGCTCTATCAATCTGGTAACGAAGAACTCACCCTATAAGCGCAGCATTGCTGCCACCGCAGGAACAGGCTACAACTGGATTAGCGAAAAAGCCCAGCTGAACCTGGGATTTACCTACGGCGACCGTTTCTTCAATAATAAATTAGGGCTGATGGTATCTGCCTCCTATCAAAATGCCCCCTCCGGTTCTTACGACACCGAGTTTACCTGGGAGCAGGATAAAGACGGCAAAGCATACGTCAACGACTACCAAATGCGCCAGTATTACGTAACCCGCGAACGTCAAAGCTACTCCGCCGCTTTGGACTGGGACATCAGTACCAACCACAAACTCACTTTCAAAGGTATCTTCAATAACCGCAACGACTGGGAAAACCGTTACCGCACTAACCTGAAAGACCTTGAGCCGGACGGCAGCGCCACCGTACGCATACAAACCAAAGCCGGAACGCCCGACAACCGTAATGCCCGTCTGGAACGCCAGCGCACGATGGATTTTGCACTTGGCGGTGAACATCTCTTCGGACTTCTTTCCATGGACTGGCATGCAAGTTATGCCAAAGCCAGCGAAGAGCGTCCCAACGAGCGCTACATCGACTTCCAACTCAAAAAACAGAAATTCGATATAGACCTGAGCAACGAACGTCAGCCTTTCGCATCTCCCAAAGACGGTTCTACAATGACCTTGAATGACGAATTCAGCCTGAAAGAACTGACCGAGCAACAGGAAGACATCAAAGAGCAGGACTTGAAATTCTCCGCCAACTTCAAACTCCCGTTCAAGAATGGCAACAAACTGAAATTCGGCGCAAAGGTAGTTCGTAAAACCAAAGATAAAGCTGTGGACTTCTACGAATATTCTCCGCTGGACGAAGATGCTTTTATGGAAAACAGCCTTAAAAATACTGTTGACCAATCCAACAAGCACTTTATGCCCAACAGCAAATACCAGACAGGAATCTATGCCAGCAAGGAATACACCGGAGCATTAGACCTTAACAACCCTGCATTGTACGAGAAAGAACAAGTACAGGAAGAACTGGCAGGTAACTTTGAGGCACGCGAAACGGTCAGCTCCGGCTATGTCCGCTTTGACTCAAAAATCACAGACCGCATAGAGCTGATGTCCGGCTTGCGTATCGAGAACACCAATCTGGCTTATACCGGACGTACATACGATGCAGACGAAGACATCACCGGCAAGACCGAACGTCAGCGCAACAGCTACATTAATTTCCTGCCTTCGCTGCTGGTAAAGTGGAATGTAAACGATGACTTCAAGGTACGCGGTTCATTTACCCAAACACTGTCACGTCCCAAGTACTCGGCTCTTGTACCGAGCGTAAACATCAAGCGCTCCGATAATGAAATCACCATCGGTAATCCGGAATTAAAACCGACCACATCCTACAACTTCGACTTGAGCGCCGACTATTATTTCCGCAGCATCGGTCTGGTCAGTGCCGGTATCTTCTACAAGAAAATCGATGATTTCATCGTAGACCAAGTCAGCACCAACTACGAATATCAGGGCAATGTATATACTCGATTCACACAGCCCAAGAATGCGGGCAACGCCAACCTGCTCGGAGTAGAACTCTCTTACCAACGCGACTTCGGTTTCATCGCCCCTGCCTTGAAGTGCATCGGCTTTTACGGAACTTACACCTATACGCACTCCCGCGTAGAAGACTTCAACTTCGAAGGGCGCGAAAACGAAGAAGGCCTCAGTATGCCGGGTTCACCGGCACACACCGCCAATGCTTCGCTCTATTTCGAGAAAGCCGGACTGAACATCCGCGTAAGCTATAATTTCGCTTCCGACTTTATCGATGAAATGGGTGAAAGCACTTTCTACGACCGTTACTACGACAAAGTGAACTACATGGACGCCAACGCAAGCTATACGTTCGGAAAGAAAATAAAGACTACATTCTATGCCGAAGCCAATAACCTGCTGAACCAGCCTCTCCGCTACTACCAGGGAACGAAAGACCGTACCATGCAAGCCGAATACTACGGTGTAAAGGTGAATGCCGGAGTGAAGATTAATTTTTAAACACATCACCACAGAGAGACAGAGCATTTTCTTTTGTAACACACCAAATGAAAAAACAATGCAACTGTATACCCTCTGCAGTGAATAAATAACATCCAAACAATGAAGAAAATATTCTTTTTACTATTCGTCGCCCTGCTGGGCAACTGGGCAAGTGCCCAAATTACCGATTATTCCGTATTCGACAAAAAGTTCAACTTCTATGTAGCCAATGACCTGGGACGCAACGGCTATTATGACCAGAAGCCCATTGCCGAACTGATGGGAGTAATGGCGGAAAACGGCACAGACCCGGAGTTTGTACTCGCTGCGGGTGATGTGCACCACTTTGAAGGCGTACGTTCCGTCAACGACCCGTTGTGGATGACTAATTACGAACTGATTTACAGCCATCCCGAACTGATGATAGACTGGTTTCCTTTGCTGGGTAATCATGAATACCGCGGCAACACGCAAGCCGTACTGGATTATTCGAATATCAGCCGCCGCTGGACAATGCCCGCACGTTACTATACCAAAGTTTTTGAAGACAAAGGCATGACTATCCGGGTAGTTTGGGTAGATACCGCTCCGATGATAGACAAATACCGTAATGAGAAAGAGACTTATCCCGATGCTTGCCAACAAGATTACAAACAACAACTCGCATGGATTGATTCTGTCCTGACCGCCGCTAAAGAAGACTGGGTAATCGTGGCCGGACACCACCCCATTTATGCCGAAACACCGAAAGACGGAAGCGAACGCCGGGATATGCAGTCGCGGCTCGACCCTATACTCCGCAGGCACAACGTAGACATGTATATCTGCGGACATATCCATAACTTCCAGCATGTGCGCGTACCGGGCAGTAATATAGATTATATCACCAACACCTCAGGTTCGCTCAGCCGCAAAGTCAACCCTATTGAAGGTACCGTTTTTTGCAGTCCCGAACCGGGCTTTTCCATAGTATCTGCCGATAAAAAAACACTGGAACTGCGCATGATTGACAAACAAGGTAATGTACTGCACACTGTTACACGCAGCAAATAACCCGTTTTTTAAGTCAATAGGAAAATCCTGATTATACGAAGTTGTATCGGAAAGAACCAAACCATCATTCCGATACGACTTCTTTCAATTATTCTTTTTCCGTAGCACCATCCTTCGGAGCCGTACTTACATTTCCGTCACGCGTAGCCATATAATGTGGAGATATAATTTCCACCCCGGTTTCAGAACAATTCTCCGCATTTACAAGCGCAAACGGACTTCCTCTTGGCTCGTTTAATCAGAATTTTGCATTATCTTTGCGCGCAAAATAATATATTTCATGAACATTCTATTACTTATAGGAGGACTTCTCCTCATCCTGTTAGGTGCAAACGGACTGACAGACGGAGCAGCATCCGTTGCCAAACGCTTCCGCATACCCAATATCGTTATCGGACTGACAATCGTTGCTTTCGGAACATCAGCTCCGGAGTTGACGGTCAGCGTATCTTCCGCCCTGAAAGGAAGCGCCGATATTGCCATCGGCAACGTGGTGGGCAGCAATATCTTCAACACACTGATGATTGTGGGCTGCACCGCACTGTTCGCCCCAATTGCCGTAACCCGGAACACATTGCAAAAGGAAATACCTCTGTGCATCCTGTCTTCCATTGCTTTACTGGTCTGTGCCAACGACATATTCCTGAACGGAGACAAGGCTAATACTCTCAGTATCACAGACGGCTTGCTTTTGCTCTGCTTCTTCGCTATCTTCCTGAGTTATACTTTTGCCATCGCCTCACACAGTCCCGAAGAAACAGCCGGCAGTGAGGAAACTATCAGGCAACTGCCACTTTGGAAGTCTGTCCTCTACATTCTGGGCGGGCTTGGAGCGCTTATTGCCGGCGGCAGTTTCTTTGTTGACGGTGCAAGCGGCATTGCACGCAGCCTGGGAGTAAGCGAATCTGTTATCGGACTGACGCTGGTGGCAGGCGGAACATCCCTGCCCGAACTTGCCACATCCATTGTAGCCGCCTTGAAGAAAAATCCGGAAATAGCCATTGGCAATGTAGTAGGCAGCAATCTGTTCAACGTGTTCTTTGTACTGGGATGCAGTGCATCCATCACTCCGTTACACCTTACCGGAATCACTAACCTGGACTTGTGGGTACTGGCAGGTTCCGGCATTCTGCTTTGGTTCTTCGGGCTGTTCTTTGCCAAGCGTACCATCACCCGCATTGAGGGAAGCATCATGGTGCTTTGCTACGTTGCATATACGACATTCCTCATTTATAACCTGTAAGACACCCGTTTTTAAAGATTTTCATGTATCTTTGCCAGCTCATAACAACATACAACTATGGCAATTACAATTAAAAAGGTCTCTACGAAAAAGGAATTGAAGCAGTTTATCCGCTTCAACTACAAACTATACAAAAACAATCCGTATTCGGTGCCCGATCTTTACGATGATATGCTCAATACCTTCAACAAGAAGAAAAATGCCGCTTTCGAATTTTGCGAAGCCGATTACTTTCTTGCTTACAAGGATGATAAAATCGTAGGACGCGTAGCCGCCATCATCAACCATAAAGCCAACCAAACCTGGAACAAGAAAGAGGTGCGCTTCGGCTGGATTGACTTTATCGACGACCCCGAAGTATCGGAGGCCCTTATACATACCGTTGAAGAATGGGGCAAGGAACGGGGCATGACCCATATACAAGGCCCGTTAGGCTTCACCGATTTCGATGCGGAAGGTATGCTTATCGAAGGCTACGACCAGCTTAGCACAATGGCAACCACCTATAACTACCCTTACTACCCGCAACACATGGAACGCATGGGCTTTGAGAAAGATGCCGACTGGGTAGAATACAAGATTTATATCCCGGATGCCATACCCGACAAGCATAAGCGTATTTCGGATCTAATCCAACGTAAATACAATCTCAAGATCAAGAAATATTCATCTGCCAAGAAGATTGCCCGCGACTACGGACAAGCCATTTTCGAGCTGATGAACGAAGCATACAGCCCGTTGTACGGTTACTCTGCCCTGTCACAGCGCCAGATTAACCAATACGTAAAGATGTATCTGCCCATTCTGGACCTGCGCATGGTGACGCTGGTTACAGATGCCGAAGACAAACTGGTAGCCGTAGGCATCTCCATGCCTTCCTTGTCAGAGGCTTTGCAAAAATCTCATGGCCGTTTGCTGCCTTTCGGTTGGTATCACCTGCTGAAAGCCTTGTTTATGAAACGCCGTGCCAAGATGCTGGATCTGTTACTGGTAGCTGTGAAACCCGAATATCAGAACAAGGGCGTAAACGCCTTGCTATTCTCCGACCTAATCCCCGTTTATCAGAAACTGGGGTTTGTCTTTGCAGAAAGCAACCCCGAATTGGAACAAAACGGCAAGGTACAGGCACAATGGGAATATTTCAAGACCGAACAGCATAAGCGTAGAAGAGCATTTACCAAGGCAATCTAAAAACACGTAGTTCATCAGCATACAAAAGACCCGCATTTTGCCGGCACACATCACCTTACCTCCCTTTCCGTCTAAGAGTTTGCAATTGTGCCGGCAAATATAATGGTCTTACACACCATTTCCCCATTGATAAACATCCGTTTTCCCCATTATAAATATACCAATCTATCAAGGATAACTTGCTTTTGCCTATACCTTTTCTTCGTTTTTCAACTGCGGGCTGTCCGGTTTGCATATGCGGGATGAAGAGCCCGCAATTGGCAACCGTGGAGCCCGCAGTTGGAAAACGAGGTTTTTCCTATAGCCTAACAACCTTTTCAATCATACTTTTTCCTATTAAATACCCGGTAAACTGAAAAAAGTTTCAGGGCATATATTTGTTTACATAGGGTGTTTTATATTGATTTTCTTATTAACTTTGCGAAATATCAGTGCTTACAATACAAGATGTTTTCTATGGAAGATAATAATATGATGTTGCCGTTGGAAGGTTCTGCCGGTTATGAGGAAAAGACAACCGGTACAAATACCGGCAGCAGTGAGGTTGAATACAATGAAGATAACATTCGCCATTTGGACGACATGGAGCATATCCGTGTCCGTTCGGGCATGTACATAGGCCGTCTTGGCGACGGTTCGCAAAATGATGACGGTATCTATGTATTGCTGAAAGAGGTAATGGACAACAGTATCGATGAATTCAAGATGGGTGCCGGCAAACGTATCGAAGTCAACATAGAAGAAAATCTCCGCGTAAGCGTACGCGACTACGGACGAGGCATTCCGCAAGGCAAACTGGTAGAGGCGGTCAGCAAACTGAATACCGGCGGTAAATACGACAGCAAGGCATTCAAAAAGAGCGTTGGTCTGAACGGTGTCGGCATCAAGGCAGTCAACGCACTCAGCAGCCGTTTCGAGGTACGCAGTTACCGCGACGGCAAAGTACGCACGGCTATTTTCGAGAAAGGCGTACTGCAAAGCGACCTGACAGAGGACAGTACGGAAGAAAACGGTACGTATATCTTCTTTGAACCCGATAACACCCTCTTTACCAATTACTCCTTCCAGAACCAGTTTGTAGAGACATTGCTACGCAACTATACTTATCTCAATACGGGGCTGACTTTCATCTACAACGGGCAACGGATTATCTCCCGCCACGGTCTGGAAGACCTTCTGAAAGACAACATGACCAGCGAGGGGCTTTATGACATCGTCCACCTGAAAGGGGAAGACATCGAAATAGCCTTTACGCATACCAACCAGTATGGAGAGGAATATTATTCTTTCGTAAACGGACAGCACACCACACAGGGCGGTACGCACCAGACTGCCTTAAAGGAACATATAGCCCGCACCATCAAGGAGTTCTATAACAAGAACCAGGATTATGCCGACATCCGCAACGGACTGGTAGCCGCCATTGCCATTGATGTGGAAGAACCGATGTTCGAAAGTCAGACCAAGACCAAGTTAGGCTCTAACAATATGTGGCCCGAAGGCCCTACCGTAAACAAATATGTAGGCGACTTCATCAAGACGGAAGTGGACAACTACCTGCACAAGAATCCGTTAGTGTCCGAAGTCATGCTGCAAAAGATACAGGACTCCGAGAAAGAGCGCAAGGCTATTGCCGGGGTTACCAAGCTGGCCCGCGAACGGGCTAAAAAGGCTAATTTGCATAACCGCAAGTTACGCGATTGCCGCTTCCACCTGAGCGACGGTAAAGGCAAAGACCAGGAAGCGGAATCGTGTATCTTCATTACCGAGGGTGATTCCGCCAGCGGCTCCATCACCAAGAGCCGCGATGTAAATACGCAAGCAGTATTCAGCCTACGCGGTAAGCCCCTCAATTCCTACGGCCTGACAAAGAAAGTAGTCTATGAAAATGAAGAGTTTAATTTACTTCAGGCGGCGCTGAACATCGAAGACGGTATCGAAGGGCTCCGCTATAACAAAGTGATTGTTGCCACCGATGCCGATGTGGACGGCATGCACATCCGTCTACTTATCATCACGTTCTTCCTGCAGTTCTTCCCCGATCTGATAAAGAAAGGGCATGTATACATCTTGCAGACTCCCTTGTTCCGTGTGCGCAACAAGAAGAAAACAAGCTATTGCTACACAGAGGACGAACGGGTGAAAGCAATTGAGGAATTAGGTCCGAATCCGGAAATCACCCGGTTCAAGGGCCTGGGAGAGATTTCACCGGATGAATTCAGACATTTCATCGGCAAAGACATGCGTCTGGAACAGGTATCCTTACGCAAAACGGACTTAGTAAAAGAGTTATTGGAGTTCTACATGGGTAAAAACACCATGGAACGGCAAAACTTTATCATCGATAATCTGGTTATAGAAGAAGATTTGGCATCATGAGAAGAGCAATCTTTCCGGGCACATTCGACCCGTTCACTATCGGCCATGCTTCGGTAGTGCGCCGTGCGCTGACTTTCATTGACGAAATCGTCATAGGAATAGGTATCAACGAGAATAAGAATACGCATTTCCCTATTGAAAAGCGCGAAAAGATGATACGGGATTACTACCGGGACGAGCCGCGCATCAAGGTACAGTCATACGACTGTCTGACCATTGACTTCGCCAAAGAAGTGGATGCCAGTCTGATTATACGCGGCATACGCACGGTAAAGGACTTCGAGTACGAGGAAACGATTGCCGATATAAACCGCAAGCTGACAGGAATTGAAACCATTCTGCTCTTTACGGAACCGGAACTGACCTGCGTAAGCTCCACTACCGTACGCGAACTGCTGCAATTCGGAAAGGATATAAGCATGTTCCTTCCGGAAGGAATGGAAATGAGTGATGAGATGAAATGATTGGTAGTTAGTGACAAGAATAATGAAGAAGATTTTTGCTATTATAGTATGTATATGTGCCGTAACGGCGCAGGCTCAGAAAATGGGCAATGAAGCCCTCCGCAAGTTGCAAATGGCAGAGTTTGCCATAGCCAACCTCTACGTGGACTCCGTGGATGAGAACAGACTGGTGGAAGAGGCTATTATCAAGATGTTGGCTCAGCTTGATCCGCACTCTACCTACAACAATGCCGAAGAAGTAAAGAAAATGAATGAACCCTTGCAAGGCAACTTCGAAGGTATCGGCGTACAGTTCCAAATGATAGAAGATACGCTGCTTGTAGTACAGCCCGTCAGCAACGGTCCCTCGGAGAAAGTGGGCATTCTTGCCGGCGACCGCATCATAGCCGTTAACGACTCCGCCATTGCCGGAGTTAAAATGAGCACGGAAGACATCATGAGCCGGTTACGCGGAGAGAAAGGCTCGGAAGTCAAACTGACAATCGTGCGCCGCGGAGTGAATGACCCCTTATTCTTCACTGTAAAACGGGATAAAATACCTATTCTCAGTCTGGATGCCGCATATATGATACAGCCCCGGACAGGTTATATCCGCATCAACCGCTTTGGGGCAACCACTGCCGAAGAGTTTCTTAAAGCATTAAAGGAGTTGCAGAAAAAAGGAATGAAAGACCTGATACTCGACCTGCAAGGAAATGGCGGTGGCTATCTGAACGCCGCTATCGACCTCGCCAATGAATTCCTGCAACAAAAGGACCTTATTGTTTATACGGAGGGCAGAGCCGCACGCCGCAGTAATTTCCATGCCAAAGGGAAACGGAAAGTTTAAAGACGGCCGTCTCGTCGTTCTGGTGGATGAATATTCCGCATCCGCCAGTGAAATCGTAACCGGAGCCATTCAGGATTGGGACAGAGGTGTAGTCGTAGGCCGGCGCACTTTCGGCAAAGGATTGGTGCAACGACCTATCGACCTGCCGGACGGCTCTATGATACGCCTGACCATTGCCCGCTACTATACTCCTTCCGGCCGTTGCATACAGAAGCCTTATGACAAGACCGCCAACCCGGACGGTACGCTTAGCGGGGAAAATAATCTGGAAAAACTACAACCAGGAATTGATAGACCGCTTTAATCATGGCGAATTAATGCATGCCGACAGCATACATTTCCCCGACTCCCTGAAGTACCAGACAAAAAAAGTTAGCGCGCACCGTTTATGGCGGTGGCGGTATCATGCCCGACTTCTTCGTGCCGATAGATACCACCCAATACACAGACTATCATCGGAATATCGCTGCTAAAGGTGTCGTTATCAAGACAACTATCGAAATTTATAAGAAAGCCATCGGAAAGAGTTGCAAAGCAAATATAAGAAATTCGAAACGTTCAACGATAAGTTCGAAATCAGCGATGAGATATTAGCAAACATGCAGACTCTTGCGGAACAAGAAAAGATTAAGTTCGACGAGAAGCAATACCAGAAGTCCCTGCCGCTCATCAAGACGCAACTAAAAGCGTTGATAGCCCGCGACCTGTGGGATATGAATGAATACTTCCAGATAATGAATACTACGGACAGCAGCGTACTACAAGCCCTGAAAGTTCTAAATGAAGGAGCGTATGAAAAAGTGGTAAGGTTATAACCTTATCACTTTCCAAACAACCAGCGGTTCAGCCAGCGGTTTACATAGATATTCACAATCGCACAGCCTGCACCGATAGCCGCACCTGCCAGTACATCCGAGGGATAATGTACACCCTCATTCATACGGGACACTCCGACGGAACAAGCCCACAAGGCAGAAGGAGCTATTACGTACCATTTAGGATATTTTATGCACAGAGAAGTGGCAAGTGCGAAAGCCGATGCGGTATGCCCGGAGGGAAATGAAGGACTGCTCTCATGGCTATACGGATGTACCCTATCCGGATAGCGTTCATACGGACGTTCGCGGTCGACAAGATATTTCATACCATACGCCACCACAAAAGCACCCGCCACACTTGTTCCGACATATACGGCATCCATTCAACAAGTCCTTGTCCATTTTAGCCCATGCCGTCAAAGCCATAGCTACCGGGACACCAATGGCCACATAAGGCTCCGAACGGGAAATAAATTTATTGTAATTACGGACAAATTTATTATCCCAACCATTAACCCGATGTAAGGTATTAATATCCCAATTCTGATGCAAAGAGATTTGATACAACAAAGGAAATAAAAAATACGAAAAAAATGGTTCTTCTCATAAAACCTATCTATTAGTTTGGCGCAAAGATAGCCGAAATCCTTTAGAGTATTCGCAAAATTATCTTATCTTTGTTGCCACAATTTACATATTAATACAATTCACATATCTATTCATGGCATTAAATAGTTGTTGCTCTCGGCAAATTGATTGTGCGCTATGTCCTAAAACATCCCAAGGAGTATTGATATATAGCCAATATCCTAAAGGACAGCATTTCCCTGCCGAAAAGTGTACACAAAATGTATAATATTATTATTGAAGGACGAGTTGCTTGTCAATAGCGAGGAATATCCCGGTACTACTCTGCAGGCCCGCCAATGTATCTTGCAAGCTATCGGCTCCAAAGTAGAATTGCTGGCGCTAACCGATGTTGAATATTTTACCTACCGATTCACCGAACTTCCTCTCCTCTGTGAAGAACGCTACAAAGACATACTTGAAAGGGCTTATGCTCCTCTGACCTATACTCCCTTGCCCATCATTCCTAAGCTGGAAAGATTATTCGGAGATTTAACGGAATATTTCAGGGAGCAGCCGAACACGTGCAGCAGGTATCTTGACGTTAAATGCCAGGAGATAATTTATATCCTGACTTGCTACTACCCAATCCAGCAAGTCTCCACTTTCTTCTATCCAATCAGTACATATACAGAAAGTTTCCACTATTTCGTCATGCAGAACTACGATAAAGTGAAAAACGTAGAAGAGTTTGCCCACCTTGGCGGATATACCACAACCACTTTCCGCCGATTATTCAAGAACATGTATGGCGTACCTGTATACGAATGGATTCTGGACAAAAAACGCGAGGGCATTTTAAACGACCTGCAACACACCAAGCAACGCATCTCCACAATCAGCACCCGATACGGATTCGATTCATTATCACACTTTGCCCATTTCTGCAAAGACTCTTTCGGCGACACCCCGCGCGCTCTGCGCAAACGTACTGCCAACGGCGAAAACATAACTATTATCTGTAAAGAACATAACAAGGAACAAGAGGACGAATGACACCGCTGATTCGCCCGGCAATCTTGCTACCCGCTCATTACGGAATAATTTCTTTAATTCCTTGTTTAATCAAGGTATTTCCTCTATTTTTGCAGGATATTAGTCTGACGAGCTTTTAAGAATATATTTTCTAACTATTAAATAATTTAAATTCAATCATTTATGTGGTTAAGTAATTCATCTGTAGGAAGGAAAGTGGTGATGAGTGTTACCGGTATCGCCCTTATCCTGTTTCTGACATTTCACATGGCGATGAACCTTGTTGCATTGGTTTCGGCCAATGGCTATAACATGGTTTGTGAGTTCTTGGGAGCAAACTGGTACGCGCTGGTAGCTACCGTAGGTCTGGCTGCCTTGTTCATCATCCACATCATCTACGCTTTCTGGCTGACGATGCAAAACCGCAAAGCGCGCGGTAACGAGCGTTATGCAGTAGTAGACAAGCCTAAAACCGTGGAATGGGCCTCTCAAAACATGCTCGTACTGGGTATCGTGGTAATCGTAGGTCTCGGTCTGCACCTGGTTAACTTCTGGGCAAAGATGCAGCTCCCCGAACTGATGCACAACATGGGCGCACATGCCGACATGCTCACGCTGGCTTACGCTGCCAACGGTGTCTATCACATTCAGAACACCTTCTCCAACCCGGTATTCGTAGTGCTTTACCTCATTTGGCTGGGTGCATTGTGGTTCCACCTGACTCACGGTTTCTGGAGCTCCATGCAGTCTTTGGGCTGGAACAACAAAGTATGGATCAACCGTTGGAAATGTATCTCCAACATCTACTCCACTATCGTTGTTGTATGCTTCGCTCTGGTAGTTGTCGTATTCTTCATCAAATCACTGATGTGCAGCGGCGCTTGCTGATAAATTATTGTAAATGATTAAATTGTAATAGCATTATGACTAAGATAGATTCTAAAATACCGGAAGGACCGGTGGCTGAGAAATGGACCAACTATAAAGCTCACCAAAAATTAGTAAACCCTGCCAACAAACGCCGTTTGGACATCATCGTAGTAGGAACCGGACTTGCCGGCGCTTCCGCTGCCGCTTCTCTCGGTGAAATGGGTTTCAGAGTGTTCAACTTCTGCATTCAGGACTCTCCGCGCCGCGCACACTCTATCGCTGCGCAAGGTGGTATCAATGCTGCAAAGAATTACCAGAACGACGGCGACTCCGTTTACCGTCTGTTCTACGATACGGTAAAAGGTGGTGACTATCGTGCCCGCGAAGCAAACGTTTACCGTCTGGCCGAGGTTTCCAATAACATCATCGACCAGTGTGTTGCACAAGGTGTTCCTTTTGCACGCGAATACGGCGGCTTACTCGACAACCGTTCATTCGGTGGTGCACAGGTATCACGTACATTCTATGCCAAAGGACAGACAGGACAGCAATTGCTGCTGGGAGCTTACTCCGCACTGAGCCGTCAGGTAAACGTGGGTACGGTGAAACTGTACACGCGTTATGAAATGGAAGACGTTGTCATCATCGACGGACGTGCCCGCGGTATCATCGCCAAGAATCTCGTAACAGGTAAGCTGGAACGTTTTGCCGCTCACGCTGTGGTTATCGCTACCGGCGGTTACGGCAACGCATACTTCCTCTCTACCAATGCAATGGCTTGCAACTGTTCCGCTGCCATGGCCTGCTACCGTAAAGGAGCCTGGTTTGCCAACCCCGCTTACGTACAGATTCACCCGACTTGTATCCCCGTTCACGGCGACAAGCAGTCCAAACTGACTTTGAGTCCGAATCTTTGCGTAACGACGGACGTATCTGGGTTCCGAAGAAGCTGGAAGATGCCAAGAAACTGCAGGAAGGTACACTGCAAGGAAAAGATATTCCCGAAGAAGACCGCGACTACTACCTGGAGCGCCGTTATCCGGCATTCGGTAACCTCGTTCCGCGTGACGTTGCCAGCCGTGCTGCCAAAGAACGTTGCGACAAGGGTTATGGCGTGAACAATACAGGTCTTGCCGTATTCCTCGACTTCTCCGAAGCTATCAACCGTTTGGGCAAAGATGTGGTTGCACAGCGTTACGGCAACCTCTTCGACATGTACGAAGAAATCACAGATGTCAGCCCGTACGAAAACCCGATGATGATTTATCCGGCTATCCACTATACAATGGGTGGTATCTGGGTAGACTACGAACTGATGACTTCCATCAAAGGCCTGTTCGCCATCGGTGAATGTAACTTCTCGGACCACGGCGCCAACCGCCTCGGTGCTTCCGCATTGATGCAGGGTCTGGCAGACGGTTACTTCGTATTGCCTTATACTATCCAGAACTACCTGGCCGACCAGATTACCGTTCCCCGCTTCTCTACCGACCTGCCTGAGTTCGCAGCGGCAGAAAAAGCCATTCAGGACAAAATCGACTGGATGATGAACATCAAGGGTAAGAAGTCTGTAGACTCTATCCATAAGGAACTGGGCCACGTAATGTGGGAATATGTAGGTATGGGACGTACTGCAGAGGGCTTGAAAGAAGGCTTGAAGAGACTGAAGGAAATCCGCAAGGAATTCGAGAAAGAGCTGTTCATCCCCGGCGAGAAAGAAGGCATGAACGTCGAACTCGACAAGGCTATCCGTCTGTACGACTTCATCACAATGGGCGAACTCGTAGCATACGATGCCTTGAACCGTAACGAAAGCTGCGGCGGTCACTTCCGCGAAGAGTACCAGACAGAAGAAGGCGAAGCCAAGCGCGATGACGAAAACTACTTCTACGTTGCCTGCTGGGAATACCAGGGTTCAGACGAAAAAGAACCGGTATTGCTGAAAGAACCTCTGGTATACGAAGCAATCAAGGTACAGACTCGTAACTACAAGAGCTAATCGGGAAGTTGAACATTTAAAGAATTAAAGAAAATGGATAAAAATATATCATTTACGCTCAAGGTATGGCGCCAGAAGGGTCCGAAAGCAAAAGGCGCTTTTGAAACATACCAAATGAAAGATATTCCGGGCGATACCTCATTCCTCGAAATGCTGGATATTCTGAACGAACAGCTCATCAGTGAAGGTAAAGAACCGGTTGTATTCGACCATGACTGCCGCGAAGGTATCTGCGGTATGTGTTCTCTTTACATCAACGGACATCCGCATGGTCCTGCAACAGGAGCCACTACCTGCCAAATCTATATGCGCCGCTTCAACGACGGCGACACCATTACCGTAGAACCCTGGCGTTCTGCCGGCTTCCCGGTAATCAAAGACTTGATGGTAGACCGTACTGCATACGACAAGATTATGCAGGCAGGCGGTTATGTCAGCGTACGTACAGGTGCTCCTCAGGATGCCAACGCTATCCTGATTCCGAAGCCTATCGCCGATGAAGCCATGGATGCCGCTTCCTGTATCGGTTGCGGTGCTTGTGTAGCCGCTTGTAAGAACGGTTCCGCCATGTTGTTCGTTTCCGCTAAGGTAAGCCAGTTGAACCTGCTTCCTCAAGGCAAACCGGAAGCATTGCGCCGTGCCAAAGCCATGTTGAGCAAAATGGACGAACTCGGTTTCGGTAACTGTACAAACACCCGTGCTTGTGAGGCCGAATGTCCGAAGAATGTCTCTATCAGCAACATCGCACGTCTGAACCGCGACTTCATTACCGCAAAATTGAAAGACTAACCGTACTTTCTGCATTTGATTAATATCACAGAACTCTTCTATCGGGAAAACCGGTAGAGGAGTTTTTTTTATGATAAGAAATTATGGAAACTGCTTGATATCCCAAGCAGGTTAAACAGACAAAAACATAGAATCCTGGGGTGCAGATAAAGATGGCTTCTCAACCTCTTTCCTCAAATTACGGGGAGACAACCCAAAATTCTTCTTGCAGAAATTAGAGAAATGAGATAAAGATTCAAAGCCATATTTATAACAAATTTCAGAGATTGTAAAGTTTGTATGCCGAAGTTCATAAAGAATGCCTTCTTTTCTGCGTTCCTGCATCCACTCGTACACAGGCTGATGGAATACAGAAGTAAAGATACGGCGGAAAGTCGTCACTGTATATCCCCCTAATTCGGCAAATTCTTCAACCGTCTTGACCTTATCATGATTCTTAAGTACGAAATACTGAAAACTATCCGTGTATTTCGATAACGTATGCACCAGCATGGAAAGCTCATAATCCGAATAGTAACGCCACAGGATAAACGCAAGTTCTTTCTGCTTAAATTGCAGTAGCTCCCTACAAATCTTCCCCTCAACCAGATAAGACTTCGAAGCTTCCAAGAAAAAATTCAGTTCAGAGCATATTTTCAACGGAAAAAAGATAAGAGGTGGAACCACGTCTTTTGCGATATGCTGAAAGCGTCCCTCACAAAAAGATTCCGGCTGGGAAAAACGATAGCATACACACTCTACATCGGTCATGGCAAGCACTTCGTATTTTGAACCGACAGCCTGCAGAATAAACTCACCGGCATGCAACGTCACGCCTGCATATTCTTCACTGTTGACAAGAGCCTCACCTTTTAAAAGAAACATAATGATATTGTTATCGCACTTGGGCATAATAAAGTGAAACCCTCTACTATGAGAGGCGTATAAGATAAGATTGTCCACAGCCTTGGGGCATTTCAGGCAATCGGCGTTAACCGCTTCACAAGCGGGAGAGTCGTACATGACAGGATAGAATGTTTTGTTTGCTTTGGCAAAAATAAACATTAGCAGCCAACAAAAAAACATATTCCCCGAAAACTTTAAAAACGTTTTCGGGGAATAATCAAAATATTATGAAATCAACAGGACTCTTATATCAAACTCTTATAGCCCGGTGAATGTTCCGTCCTCATTGGTCCATATGCCAACATTCGGAGTAAACTTAATAGGAGTAGCATTGTTGGTCAGCGTCAATGTATACCGAATATTCTTGCCCATGCCCCAACTGCCTGTAAGGTTAACGACCTTAGTATCATTCCAGGTATACTCACTTGATTTATCTTTCGGTGCAGCAGTATAGGTAATCTCCAAAGTAACGCCTGTCAGGTCGTCTTGAGGCATCAGCATAAACAAGGCATTGCCAGAAGTCTCAAATGCTGCAAAAGCTTCAGGTTCAGCAGCAGTCGGAGTAACGGATACGGGAGTGCCGGTGTATTCGTATGTCACACCCGAAGCAGACTCTGCCAGGTTACTCCAAGCCCCCACGGTGCTGCTTCCGTCAAAAGTAAAAGTAGCCTTATCCTTTGCACCTTTAATCACCAATTTCGATACCGTATAAATAAAATCGGCAACATCGCCCTTGATTGTAAAGTTCACCTGCGTCAGAAGATGCTGGAAAGGAAGAGAAATGGCTGACTCAGACTTTACCTGATTTATTACGTTGGCAGCAACCAGATCTTCCTGACTGTCAACCGCCTTCACCGCATACTCGAATTTCGGATAACCGGCAGCAGTAGTAATATCCAAAGTTTGCGCCGGTGAGGTAGCAAAAAATTGCAATTTACCGGAGGCAGGCCAGTAGTAATCGCCCTTATACTTCCATTCCCCGCTTGATTTATCAACTTCTATATCATCCATAAAACCCGTATTCAACTGTACAGTTCCCCCCATGTCATCTGTTGTTTTATAAGCGCTTACAGTAAACTTACTGAAATTCTCAGTAGTGGCAACCAATGTCTTTGTTCCGGTCTTCACCACTGTCCCAAATTTAATCCGGTTCATTGTACTTTCATTCTCAAACCCTTCATTTTCAGAGCAACTTACCATTGCTGCGGCTGTTAAAGCCACCAATAAAATTTTTCTCATAACCATTTGTTTTTAGTTAATATATTAATTGCTTATCTTGTTTCTACACGATTATATCCACATTCGTTTCATCATCCCAATCACCTATATCACCTCCGATACCGCTAT
>ENA-OQDT01000420-OQDT01000420.1-human-gut-metagenome-genome-assembly--contig:-NODE-420-length-27487-cov-3.242982_pt1 | contig 27487 bp, 26 predicted proteins | sample MGYA00242786_ERZ504617 | MGnify/ENA primary metagenome ERZ504617 (study PRJEB26092, sample SAMD00036337) | human gut metagenome | host: Homo sapiens | study: EMG produced TPA metagenomics assembly of...
TAAAGAGGTAGAAGAACACCTGACAGACAAGATCGAAAAACAATTGCAGACAGTACCTAATATTGACAGGATAACCAGCTATTCACGTCCCGGAACTGCTGTTATCAATGTTTATCTGCAGGATACAGTACCGGTCAAAGAAATCAAACAGCGCTGGCTGGAATTGCGTAATATTGTCAATGATGGCAAAGGTGACTTGCCCGATGGTGCTTTAGGACCGTTTTTCAACGACCGTTTTGACGACGTCTATGGAAATATCTACGCAGTCACCTCTGACAGCTTCTCCTATGAGGAAATGCGCGTAGTAGCCGAAAATATCAAAGATAAATTCTTTCAGATACCTGATGTCAAAAAAGTAGAACTAGTAGGAGTACAGCCTGAAAAAATCTATATCCAGATGTCTAATGCCAAGCTGGCACAGCTGGGCATACCGATCAATACACTGGCTTCTACGATCCAGGCAGAAACAGCTGTCACACCGTCCGGCATGGCTGAAAGTGACAGCACTAATACCTATCTGCGTCTGACCGGTTCCCCTGATACACTGGCCAATATCAGCAATATTCCGATCCAGGCTAATGACCGTACCTTCCGTCTGGGTGATATTGCCGAAATCAAACGCGGCTATGCTGAACCGGCTGAACCGAAAATGTACTTTAATGGTCAGCCAGCCGTAGGTATCGCCATTTCTATGGAAGACGGCGGTAATAATATCAAATTGGGTGCAAATCTTGATCAGGCTGTTCGGCAAATCCAACAGGAACTGCCGCTCGGCTTCGAACTGGGACAAGTCGCCAACCAGCCGCAGGTAGTAAAAAACGCCATCGGTGAATTTACCGACAGCCTGCTTGAAGCCATCCTTATCGTGCTGGCAGTCAGTCTGCTCAGTCTGGGACGGCGCTGCGGCTATGTCATTTCGGTCTGCATACCGCTGGTACTTTTAGGAACTTTTATCGGCATGTATGCCATGAACATCGATCTGCACAAAGTATCTCTGGGAGCGCTGATCATTTCTCTGGGCATGCTGGTAGACGATGCGATCGTTGTCGTCGAGCTGATGGAAGTCAAAATGTCAGAAGGCTGGGAACGCACTAAAGCGGCCAGCTATGCCTTTGAAACCTGTGCCATGCCGCTGCTGACAGGTACACTGATTACCTGTACCGGCTTTATGCCGATATTTTTCGCCAAATCCAGTGCCGCCGAATTTGCTTCTTCACTTTTTCCTGTTATCTCAACAGCACTGCTGCTTTCCTGGGTCATTTCAGCAACCGTAGCGCCTGTTTTGGGACACGCCTGGATCAAGCCTAAACAGCTCATTAACGAAAACGATGTTTACAATACTGCTTTTTATAAAAAGTTTCGCAGCGTCCTTTCCTGGTCGATGCTGCACCAGAAAATAGTTATTCTGAGCACGGTCAGTATCTTTATCGGTTCCCTGTTATTAGTCCCGCTGATCAAGCAGGAATTTTTTCCGGCTTCTGTGCGTCCTGAACTTCTGGTAGAGCTCAATTTACCTGAAGGCAGCAGTATCAAAGCCACGGATGAAGCCGCCCTGAAACTGACCAATATGCTGAAGGATAATCCTAATGTTGAAAGCATCGGTTCTTATGTTGGAAAAAGTGCTCCGCGTTTCGTCCTCGTAATGGACCCTGTCCAACCGCGTAACAATTATGCACAGCTGGTAGTAGTTGCTAAAGATATTGATGCCCGTAAACGTTTAGAACCGCAAATACGCGAGCTTGTAGCAGCTAATCTCCCCAATGTCGTCAGTTATTCACGTTCTATCCCGCTGGGTCCGCCGGCAGCTTATCCTGTGATGCTGCGCGTAACCGGTCCGGATGACAATATTGTTAAAGAATATGCACAAAAAGTACGCACAGTTATGGCTCAGAATCCAGCCGTGACCATGACGCGTTTCGATTGGATGGAGCAAAACGGAGCTGCTAAACTTACCATCGACAACGATAAACTGCGGCAGATGGGATTGAGCCGTAAAGAAGTCGCCACTGCTTTGCAGGCCGAAATTTCCGGTTATACCGTAGCTCAATATCTGGAAGGAGACCAGGCTATTGACATGGTTTTCCGTCTGCAGCCTGTTGACCGATCTACCGTCACCGAGCTTGAGACCTTAACTATCCCCACATCTGCAGGTGCGGTGCCGTTGTCACAGGTAGCCCGTCTCAGTTACGAATCAGAAAACGGTATGATCTGGCGCCGTAACCTGCTGCCGACAATCACAGTCTGCGGCGGTATCGGCGAAGGCGTTACCGGCAACGATATCACGCAGCAGGTTTACGATGACCTAGCAGATCTGAGGCAAAATCTTCCGAATGGCGTTACGATCGAAATCGGAGGCAGTTTGGAAGACAGCGCTAAAACTTTAGGTTATCTGTTAGAACCTGTACCTGTAATGCTGCTGCTCATGATGATACTCCTGATGCTGCAGCTGAAAGATATCCGCAAGCTGTTTATCATTCTTTGTACCGCACCGCTTGGCGTAACAGGCGTTATGCTGGGATTGATAATTTTCAACGCACCGCTTGGTTTTATGGCCGAACTTGGTATCCTGGCCCTGACTGGTATCATCATTCGTAATTCCGTCGTGCTGATAGATCAGATAGACCTGCATTTGCAGGCCGGCAAATCTCCCTGGGAATCCGTACTGGAATCAGCTATCGTACGTTTCCGCCCTATTATGCTGGCTGCACTTACAACGATCCTGGGACTGATACCGATGTTTACCAGCCCCTTCTGGAATTCGATGGCCGTAGCCATTGCCTGTGGGCTGTCCGCTGCTACATTGCTGACCTTGATCGTATTGCCGGTCATCTATGCGGCTGTTTTTAAAATCAAACCCGAATAAATAAAATAAAGCAGACTGCGAGCTACAGCTCGCAGTCTGCTTTATTATTGCAACAGCTTTAATCCTTTTTCAAAATAACACGTGCCAGTTTGCAAATAACCTTTAATTCTTCCATATCGGCTCTTTCAAGCACTGTTTTCAACTCATCATTAAAAATAACCTGACTGTTGCTGACAGTATCACTCAAAAATTCATCAACAGAAGTGTTCAAAGCATTAGCTATGGCAACCAGTGTCTCCAGTCCAATTTTAGTATGAGCAGTTTCAATATTGCTCATATGCGGTTTGGAAATACCGATCTTCTCTGCCAGATCTTTCTGCAGAACACCTTGCTTGATCCTCGTCAATTTGATTCTTTTGCCGATGGAACAGTAATCAATCATCATGAATAAGCCTCCCCATATATTTTCCTAATATTCATATTAGCATATAAATTTCACTATCAGGTATGCAAAATTTGCTATGCATAAATTATATAACATAAAATTTAATTTTGTAAAGTTCTTGAACCCTATTTATTGTTTATTTTTGATGTTTATATACTAGAGTATATTGAAATTAACAAAAATTAAAGCACAACCCAGTTGTGCTTTACATCTTTTACTTCTTTTTCAGTTTTTATAAGCTTAACCCTTTTCCGCCAGCGCTCTGAGCGCTAAAGCATAACCCTGGAAACCCAACCCGCATATCTGCCCCAGGCAGGCAGCAGCCGTTACTGATCTATGCCGAAATTCTTCCCTGGCATGGATATTGCTCAAATGCACTTCTATCGTCGGCAAAGCCACTGCTTTTATAGCATCCAGCAAAGCTACACTGTAATGCGTCAATGCCGCAGGATTGATAACGATACCGTCAAATTTTCCATAAGCCTGCTGGATCAGCGTGACTAATTCACCTTCAAAATTACTTTGCCTTACTTCTACTTCCACATTTAATGCCGCAGCTTCCTGCCCGATATATTCACACAAGGCTGCATAATCCTGTTGACCATAAATATTTTTTTCACGTACGCCCAGCATATTGATATTCGGACCATTCAAAACCAAAATTTTTTTCATCAGCCTTCTCTCCTTGCCAACTCCAGTAATGCCTGTAACGCTGCTTCCCGCTCACCGTTATTATCTATGATATGATCGTGATACCTGCGGTATAGTTCGATTCGTTCCGCATACAAGTCAAAAAACTTTTCTGCCGCCCTGCTGCTAATAAAGGGCGGCTTTCTGTATCTATGTCCTGTACAATTTTTTCTGGCAGCCTGTCTATAAAAACGATAATGCCGCCGTTTTTTAATACCTCGATATTCTCTGAGCGTTTGACTACACCGCCGCCGGCAGCGATCACACACCCTTCCAATTCTGACAGATGCCTGACTGCCCTGGTTTCAGCATCGCGGAAGCACGCTTCGCTGACTGCGAACAGCTCCTTGATAGTCTTGCCTTCCAGCTTTTCAAGCACATTATCAGCATCATAAAAAGGACGCTTCAGATGCTGCGCCAACAATCTGCCCAAAGTTGATTTCCCGCAGCCCGGCATTCCGATCAAGACGATATTTTTCATAGCTGTTTTTCCATCTCAGCGGCAACTTTTAAAATGACATCGTTTGAAATTTCTCTTTGCAGCCAGATCTCCTCTGCTGCTACAGCCTGAGCTACCAGCATAAGCATCCCGTTCACAGCCTTTTTACCCAGCTGCTCTGCCTGCTGCAAAAACAAAGTTTTAGCGGGATTATAAATCAGATCGACCGCTGTTTCAAAATGCTCGACAGTTTCCAGACCTACCGGCGATACATCGGTCTTGGGATACATCCCAACAGGAGTGCAATTGATCAGTAAATCACCGGTATAACGCTCTAAATGTACGTAGTTGACGAATTGCGTCGGTACACTACTGCACAAGGTTTTCATATACGGAGCTATGCTTTGAGTATTACGGGAAACTAAAAATATCTTAGAAACACCGTGATCGATTAAATATTGAAGTACAGCTCTTGAAGCGCCGCCCGTACCTAAAACAGCCGCGCTTTTGCCCTGTACTTCGATGCCGTTATTTTCCAGCAAACGCCCAAAACCTGCATAATCGGTATTATAGCCGCGAATTGCACCGTTATGAAAATGGATCGTATTAACGGCTCCAATAGCCTGCGCTTCCATACTTAAAGTAGTCAAAGCAGCCATTACATTGATCTTGTGCGGAATGGTTACATTGACTCCGCAGTATTTACCACGCAATTCATGCACGCTCGCATATAATTCTTCAGGAGGTATCTCCAGCAGATCATATGTTCCTTCGACACCCAATTCTTTAAAGATCAGCTGATGTATCTGCGGTGATAAACTGTGTCCCAAACGCGCTCCAATCAAGCCAAAATGAACCATAACACAAACCTCCTATCTACCATCGGCAGGATAATTGCCTTAATATCTTACAATATGCGCAGCTGTCGGAAAGCTGTTCTAATGCCTGACGTACTCTTTCTTCACGCAGGTTGCCTACCAGGTCGATGTGGAAGAAATATTCCCATGATTTACCTTCGATCGGCCGGGATTCCAAATTCATCATATTTAAACCGCTGTGATAAAAATGTCCTAAAGTCCTGTATAATGACCCCGGTTCATGTTTTACTGCCACTACTACCGTAATTTTATTAGCATTAGGCGCCTGTTCCGCTTCGTTAGAAATGACGATAAACCGGGTATAATTATTGGAATTATAGTTGATATTGGCGGCAAGAATCTGCAGCCCATACATTTCCGCAGCCTGCTTACCAGCCACCGCCGCCAAATGCTTATCCTGCTTTTCCCTCACTGTTTCTGCACTTTTAGATGTGCTGAAATAAGGCACTAACTCCATCTGCGGATACTGATGAAAAAACTCTTTACTTTGTGCAAAGCCCTGCGGATGTGAATAAACAGTAGTAACATCTTCGAGCTTAGCACCTTGAACGCCCAAGAGATTGTGCTCTATTTTCACGCACTGCTCACCAACAATAGAACAATCGTGATGCCGCAGCAGATCATAAACTTCGGTAATACCTCCGGTCGAAGAATTTTCGATCGGCAAAACACCGTATTTGATCTCACCGTTTTTGACCGCCTGCACTACATCCTCAAACAAAGCATAATGATGTCTGTTTATATGCTGTCCTGCAAAATATCTCTCCAAAGCCTGATGACTGTAAGACCCCGGCATTCCAAAACAGCCAACCTCCATGACCTCCTCCTGCGGCAGAACTCGCGGCTCTGCCAGCAGTACATGCTCCAAAGCCTTGCTCTGCTCCATGATGGTCGTCATCATCGCTGTAACAGCCGGTGCATACTCTTTATGCTGTAAACGCATACAGGCCTTTGAGAGCACCTGAGCTTCCCGAGCCGCATCAAGCACAGGCAGCCCCTGCTGTTTTTTATAGGCCGCAACTTCCAGCACTGCCTCCATCCGTTCTTCCAACGCCGCAACCAGCTGGGCGTCGATCTTGTCGATACGGCGGCGGATCGCCTCTAAATCCAATTTTTCCATGCTCACACCTCACCGTCAATATCCGCAGTCAACAGCATATCTAAAACAGTCCAGGCCGTAACACCTTCCACGACAGGTACTGCCCGCTGCACGATACAGGGATCATGACGACCTTTAATTTCCAATACCGTATTCGTATGCTCAGCCACATTTATCGTTTTCTGCGGCAGGGAAATAGAAGGCGTTGGTTTGAACCCTACCTTGAATACAACAGGCATGCCATTGGTAATCCCACCCAAAATACCGCCGTTATTATTAGTTTCAGTTCGCACAGAATCTCCATCATAATACAGCGGATCATTAGCCTGTGAACCGGTGCTGCGGCAGAAACCGAAGCCCATACCAAACTCCAGCCCCTTTACCGCCGGAATAGAAAACAGCACATGTGCCAGACGGCTTTCCAGTGAATCAAAAAATGGTTCGCCCAAACCAGCCGGCAAATTAAGCGCCATGCACTCAATACTGCCGCCAATAGAATCCTGACGCTCACGCGCTTCCAAAATCAGCGCCTGCATCTCTGCCCCACGTACATCGTCCAATACGGCAAATTCCTTCTGCCGCAGACTCATCAATAATTCAGCATCTTCTCCCAATGGGTCAAACTTCCTGTCAAAAATCTCACCCACATTATTGATATGTGCCCCTATAACAATGCCATACCGAGCCAGAGCCTGCTTGGCAACAGCTCCCATAAACACCAGCGGCGCAGTCAGTCGTCCGGAAAAATGCCCGCCGCCACGGTAATCATTGAAGCCTTTATATTTGATCTTACCGGAATAATCAGCATGCCCCGGTCTCATATTATCTTTTAGAATACTGTAATCCTTAGAATGACTATCGCTGTTAGGGATCAGCGCACACAAAGGTGTCCCCGTCGTCCGCCCTTCAAAAACACCACTCTGGATCAAAAAAGCGTCTTTTTCCTGACGCTGGGTCGAAAGCAGATTGCGGCCCGGAGCACGCCTTTCCATCTCGCGTTTAATAAAATCAATATCAATTCCCAGCCCCGGTGGTAACCCGTCAATCACAAGACCAATAGAAGCACCATGGGATTCGCCGAAAATCGTCATTTTTATTTTTCTGCCATAAACACCGCTCATATACTTTCACCCGTTCCCACAGTTTTGATCATTCCGCCTAAGGCTGTAAAATCCTGCCAAAATTCAGGATATGATTTTTGAACACATTCGCTGCCACTAATAATAACCGCCTTTTTGCAAACCAGACTCGCTACCGCTAAACTCATCGCGATGCGGTGATCGTTCCAGGAATCAACGCAGCCGCCCTGCAGACCTTCCGGCCGCCCCTTGATAATCAGCCCGTCAGACAGTTCTGTAACTGCGGCTCCCAGTTTATTCAATTCACTGGTCATCGCTGCCAGACGGTCACACTCTTTAATACGCAGCCGTCCTGCATTGATGATTTCAGTTGTACCTTCACTGACCGCTGCCAGTACCGTTAAGACAGGAATGATATCAGGACAGTCTGCCGCATCGATAACTACACCATTAGTCGACGCACTCGAGGCCGTATGATTACCTTCGGCATCACAGGTTATTTTCCCTCCCATCCGGTTGATAATATCCGCAACGACCATATCCCCCTGCAACGAGTCCCTGTTTAGTCCAGTACAGGTAATCTGCCTGCCCAGCGTGCCGGCTACAAGCCAGAACGCCGCCTGAGACCAGTCACCTTCCACCATGTTCCTGCCGCAGCGATACTTCTGACCGCCGCCGATATGATATTTATAATAATTTTCGTGTTCGATAACGATTCCGTATTTTGCCAGACACGACAAGGTCAGATCCACATAGCTCTGCGACTCCAGTGCAGAAGTAATTTTCAAAACAGAATCGCCTGCAAGCAGCGGCAAAGCAAACAGCAGACCGCTGATAAACTGCGAGCTGACATTACCGGGAAGCTCGTAATCGCCGCTTTTCAGCACACCGTTCACCGTCAAAGGCAAATACCCGTTAGAGGCAGTTGTATAAGACAGCTCCTGCCTGTCAAAAATATCATAATAAGCCTGCAGCGGACGCGTTACCAGCTTTCCGTGACCAGTAAATGTCAGCGGCTCACCGCACAATGCCCCCAGAGGGATCATAAACCTCAATGTCGAACCTGATTCTCCGCAATCGGCAGTACTTTGCGAAACTCGTACATTACCACTGCCATTAATAGCCAAAGCTGTGCGTCCTGATCTTTCTGAAGGAACTTTTTGAAAACCGATCCCCAATGCAGTCAGACAGCGTAGAGTAGCTTCCATATCGTCAGACATACTGATATTATCAACAATACTGGTTCCCGCCGACAGTCCGGCACAGATAATTTCCCTGTGCCCCATGCTTTTAGATGACGGCACGCAAACACTGCCGTTGAGCTTTGCCGGTGTAATCTTCAATGTCGTCATGAGCTCTCCTATCCAATATAGGCAGGTATATCCTGCCAGTCTATTTTATGCAGGCGTCCGACGCCTATTTTTTCAATAATTACCAGGTTAATTTTTTTACCGCTCTTTTTTTTATCCAAAGCCATTGCCTGTAAAATTTCCTGAGCATCAAATACTGCACTTACCGGCAAAGCAAACTTTTTCAGTACGCGGCTCAACTCCTCTGCAGTACCTGCTGCCGTAAGGCCCAGCTTCTCCGTTTGACGCGTCATTTGTACCATACCGATGCCAACGCCTTCACCGTGAGTATAAGTAGTAAAACCGCAGCATTTTTCAATAGCATGCCCGATAGTATGCCCAAAATTCAACAGCATACGTTCTCCTGTGTCAAATTCGTCTTTTTCAACGATCCGCGCCTTGATATTACAGCAGGTCTCAATAATAATGTCCGCCTGCTCCAGCAGCTCCTGATCACTTTTAACAGCAGCGATCTGAGCAAACAGGCCGGCATCGCGAATACAGCCGTATTTGATCGCTTCAGCCAAACCATCATGCAAAAACCGCAGCGGTAAAGTTTTCAATAAATCCGGATCTATAAATACTGCTTTTGGCTGATAAAAGCTGCCTGCCAGATTTTTGCCTGACGGCAGGTCAATAGCCACCTTGCCTCCTACGCTGCTGTCGATCTGCGCTAAAAGCGAGGTCGGTACCTGAATAAAATCAATGCCGCGCAAAAAGGTAGCTGCCGCAAATCCGCCTAAATCGCCCGGCACACCACCGCCCAAAGTCAGGATCAAATCACTGCGCGTCAAGCCTGCCCGTGCCAGTTCGTCATAAACCTGACCCAGCACAGTTAAATTTTTACTTTGCTCACCGGCGGCAAAAACTATCCTCGTAACCTCAAACCCGCTGGCAGCCAGGCTGCGTTCCAGCCTTTCGCCATATAAAGGATCTACGTTGCTGTCGCTGATGATTGCCGCTTTTACCGCCTGAGAAAGCACTCTGGCCTTTGCCCCGATCTGATCCAGCAGCCCGGCTGCGATTTCAATATTATATGTTTTCTCACCTAACGCTACTGTAATCGTACGCATCAGTACAAATCCTTTCTTTTAATCGCAGCTTCCCGCATCATTTCCTGCAGGGCCTGCGCGTCGGCAGCTGTCAGCGCTTCGCGCCAGCGTTCCAACTGCTGGCTGAATGCAGCTAATTCCTGCAGAACGTTTTCCCGGTTCGCCAAAAACAAATCGCTCCATAAATACGGATTGATATCTGCGACCCTTGTTCCATCGCGAAAACTGCCGGCAATAAAATATTTCGTATTTTCATTATAAGAAGCACTGTTGATCAGCGCTACCGCTAAAGCATGAGGCAAATTACTGGTATAGGCGATAATGCGGTCATGCTCAACGGCATCAACCTGCACTACCTGCCCGCAGCCAATCGCGCCTGCAAAGCTGCTCAGCCATTCGATCGCCCCACTGCTGTTAAAAGCTGCCGGCACCACGATATAATTGGCACCGTCAAAAATCTCGGCCTGGGACATACCCAAACCGCTGCCTTGACGGCCGGCCATCGGATGCCCCGCAATAAATTCCATCCTTCCGGTAAGCAGTCGCTGCACGTCCTCAGGCAAGCTGCCTTTAATGCCTGTAGCATCGGTTATCAAAACATCACTCTGCAAAAAAGGCACCGCACTTTTACAAAATCCAGCGTAGCTGCCGGATAAACCGAACAGATCACTACATCTGCCGCCTGCAGTCCTGGGCCTGCCCCGCAAAGAGCTTCGTCGATAACAGCCTGTTCCTGAGCCTGCCGCAGCACCTTGCCGTCAGTATCGACACCGATGATCTTCTTTACGCCCAGGCGCCTCAGCGCTTTGGCATAAGAACCGCCGATAAGTCCCATACCTACCACAGCAAAAGTAAGCTGCTGCCAATCCGTGCTTCTAAAACCACTTTCCACTACGTTCACCTCGTTAAACTTTCTCCATTCTACAATCCTACGATAATTTGAACGGCTTCTTGTTTTTTATCAAGCAAACAGCCGTTTTTAACATTATTATACTATATCCTACATCTCTCTGCCGATTATTTGCGCAATACCCTTCAATTCACCCATCAGGTGTGCAAAGCGTTCCGGCTTCAGTGATTGTGCCCCGTCACACAGTGCATGCTCGGGATCGTTATGTACCTCAATGATCAATCCGTCTGCACCGGCTGCGATAGCAGCTTTGGCCATCGGTTCAACCATCCACCACATGCCGGAAGCATGGCTCGGATCAATGACGATCGGTAAATGGCTTAGTTTTTTTACTGCCGGGATCGCGCTCAGATCCAAAGTATTACGGGTATAAGTTTCAAAGGTACGGATACCGCGTTCACACAAAATAACATTATCATTACCGCCGGCCATAATATACTCAGCCGACATGATCCATTCTTCTATCGTCGCTGATAAACCACGTTTCAGCAAAATTGGTTTATTTGTCTTGCCAAGCTCCTTCAAAAGCTCGAAATTCTGCATATTCCGGGCCCCTACCTGAATAACATCCACATCTTCCACGAAACGTTCGATTTTATCAGCTGACATGATTTCGGTAACGATCGGCAGGCCGGTTTCCTGTTTAGCGATTTTTAAGAGCTCCAATCCCTTTTCTTTCAATCCCTGGAAAGAATACGGTGAAGTACGCGGCTTGAAAGCTCCGCCCCTCAGCATAGCGGCTCCGCCGAGCTTTACCGACTTAGCAACGGAAATGATCTGCTCTTCGGTCTCTACCGAGCATGGACCGGCCATAACAACGATTTTTTTGCCGCCGATCTTGATCCCGTTGACATCCACTACGCTGTCTTCCGGATGGAACATCCTGTTTGCGCGTTTGAACGGCTCCTGCACACGCATGACCTTTTCTACCCAATCGTTAACACGCAGAAGATTGATATCTAAAGTACTGGTATCTCCGATAACGCCCAGGATCGTCATATTCACGCCGACGATCTCATTGATCTGGAAGCCGTTATTGATCAGTCCGTTTTTAATCTTCTCACATTCCTGCATCGGTGCGCCTGGTTTCATTACAATAATCATTTTTGTTCTCTCCTTTTAATTTATATGGTTAAATTTAATTATAACCTGTTATAGCTCTCGTCCAACGGCTCCTGCTATGATCTTCAAATCCTGCATCAACCTGCCGAAGCGTTCAGGTTTCAGGGATTGAGCTCCGTCACATAACGCATGCTCAGGATCATTATGCACTTCAATGATCAGTCCGTCAGCACCTACGGCTACTGCTGCCTTAGCCAGCGGCTCTACCATCCACCACATACCAGCCGCGTGGCTGGGGTCAACCACCACCGGCAAATGACTGAGTTTTTTTACTGCCGGAATCGCGCTCAGATCCAAAGTGTTGCGAGTATAATTTTCAAAGGTTCGGATACCACGCTCGCATAAAATAACATTATCATTACCGCCGGCCATAATGTATTCAGCCGACATCAGCCACTCCTCTATCGTCGCAGACAAACCGCGTTTCAGCAAAATCGGTTTATCTGTCTTGCCCAGCTCCTTCAAAAGCTCGAAATTCTGCATATTGCGGGCGCCTACCTGAATCACATCCACATCTTCTACAAAACGTTCGATCTTATCTGCTGACATAATTTCTGTAATGATCGGCAGCCCGGTAACAGCTTTAGCCTCCTTTAATAAATCCAGTCCGGTTTCCTGCAGTCCCTGGAAAGAGTATGGAGAAGTACGCGGCTTAAAAGCGCCGCCACGCAGGATCGCAGCGCCCATTTGCTTCACATCCTCCGCCACGCCGATAATCTGTTCCCGCGTCTCTACTGAACAAGGGCCTGCCATTACCGTGATCTGTTTGCCTCCCACCTTCACCCCGCATACATCTACGATGCTGTCTTCCGGGTGAAACATCCTGTTAGCACGTTTATAAGGCTCCTGCACACGCATAACCTTGTCAATGCAGTCATATACTCTCAGTTGATTCATATCGAAGGCAGCCGTATCGCCTACTACACCGAACAGGGTAAAATTAGCACCGCGGCTTTCATGGATCTGAAACCCCTTACTTTCCATCAAGCTTTTTACTCTCAATTCCTCTTCTGCGGGAATCCCCGGTTTCATTACTATAATCATTTATCTCCACTCCTTAATTTCATTTTATTTACACAAGATAATAAAAAAAATCAGGCCTCGTAAGAGAGCCTGATTAAAAATTCATCTTCTTATTTACAGCAGCATATCTCAGCTACGGTATCGGCATCTGTTTACGGTAATAGAATTATGCAGTTTTGAGCAAGTAAAATAACCAGCGCTAAAATAAAAATAGCCCCGGCTAAAGTCAAAAGCATATTCATTTACCCAATTAGTTCTCAAAACAGATTCCACGATCAACCCACCTAATTTAAATTTCTTGTGTAAAACTTAATTGTTGTTATTTTAGACCCGTATCAAAAAGGTGTCAAGCAAAAGCATAAAATTCAAAAAAATTAATTTTTATGCACTGTCTATTGTAAACAATGTTACAACAAAATCAATGGAGCACACCGTTGATGCCACTTCCCAAAGTCATTACCCCGCCTATCAATACTACAAGCAGCGCAATGCGCTTAAATAAATGCTGATTGATACGGAAAAACATTTTTTCTCCCAGCCACCAGCCTAAAAGTACTGCCGGCAACACATACAGCGACAAAGCAATCAAATTTCCACCCTGAAATGTACCCGCAACAAAAAAACTGCCTAAAGTACAAAAACTGCCGATAGCAAAGATCCAGATCATATTGGCGCGCAGCAAATTTTTCTCCATATTCTCACTCAAAAAATATAAAGCGATCGGCGGCCCGCTGATACTGGTAGTCGCACTGAAAAAACCGCTTAAAAAACCAGCAGAAACACGTCCCAGCTTTTTATTTTTGACCTCAGGCACAAAATTTAATTCCATTAAAAGCGTTACAAGCAAAAGCGCTATCCCTAATAAAATCTTTAAATGATTAGCATCAGCCACTTTCAGCAGATACGCTCCGGGAATAATCCCCAACAGACTGCCGGCAGCTGTTATCAAAACTGTCGGCCACTCAAATTCTCCCCAGGTACGCCACATCATGATCACCCGCACAATAACACCGGCGATAATAACAAATACAACTGTCTCTTTCGGCCCCATGACCATCGTTAATACAGGAGCTGCGATCAGCGCAAAGCCAAAACCAGTTACAGTACTGAAAAAAGTAGCAGCAAATAATATCAACGAAGCAACTGTCAAGACAAAATAATCCATGGTTTCTCTCCGCTCTTTTCTGAAATAGATATCTGCATTATAACACAAAAAAGAAGCCCCTACAAAACGGAGCTTCTTCCAGTCGTCTTATTTCAGCCATTGACGTATTATTTTTTTCAAAAGCTTTAGTTCAAACGGCTTGGCTATGTGTGCATTCATCCCCGCGGCCAGCGCCATTTTCACGTCTTCCGAAAAAGCATTCGCAGTAATGGCAATAATCGGAATCCGGACCGCATCACTGCGAGAAGCAGCTCTGATTGCTCTTGCCGCTTCATAGCCATTCATAGTTGGCATCTGGATATCCATAAAAATCAAATCATAATATCCTTCAGGCGCCGCCAGGAATTTTTCCAATGCTTCTGCACCATCACCAGCGGATTCACAAGTCAAGCCCAACAGCTTCAAAAACTCTAAAGCAATTTCCAGATTGATTGCATTATCCTCAACTACTAGTACCCGTTTACCGCTATAATCAATATCAGCAGCATTTTCGTTATCACCGGCAGGTTGTTCATACTCGACCGCAACTCCGTTCTGACGCTGCACCTTCAGACAAACAGAAGCAGTGATCTTACTGCCCTTACCAACACAGCTCTCAACATCGATCGACCCGTTCATCAGTTTTGCCAGGTTCAAACTGATCGTCATGCCCAGACCAGTTCCCTGTATTTTACTGACCCGAGAATCTTCTGCTCTTATAAACGGCTCAAAAATACGCTCGATAAAACTTTGTTCCATCCCAATGCCGTTATCTTCTACAATAAAATCAAAAACAGCCAGATCATGCGGTAACGGCTTAACAGTAACCGTCAGCTTTACCACACCTTCATCAGGCGTATATTTAACGGCATTGGACAACAGATTAAGTAATATCTGCTGCAGTCTCAACGCGTCACCCAGCACAGTTATATTTTTCAGTGCCTCTGTTTCCACAATCAGCTGATGCCGTTTCTCCTCAACAGCAGGTTTAATGATATCTAATGCTTCCTCAACTTTTCTTTTAATAAAAATGCTTCCGAGTTCAATTCTGTTTTGCCGCTTTCGATCTTCGACATATCCAGAACCTCATTCAACAGCTCCAGCATATGTTTGCCAGAAGTGACAATTTTTTTCAAATAATCATCTACATGATCTTTGTCGTCGCAATGTGCCGCTAAAGCCGCCAGCCCCATAATAGCATTCATCGGCGTTCTGATATCATGCGACATTTTTGAAAAGAATTCACTTTTGGCCTGATTGGCCTGTAAAGCCAGCTGATATGCGTCACTGATGATTTGTTTATTTGCTTCCTCCTGCATCGTGCGTTCATGGATATCGCGCATCGTCAAAAGCAGCCGTTCTTTTAATTTACCAAAATATGAAAGCTTAACTTCTTTATATCTGTACCCGTCTTTAGCGGATGAACGGAAATACAGCATAACAGCCTCTTCCTGCTCCAGGCACTTCAGCAAACTATCAATACTCCAGCTTTTAAATGCTCACAATCTTCTTCACAAACAAACTCTTTTATAAATACCGGCAGCTGTTCATTAATGCTGCCACGCAGCGGCAAGCCGTAATGAGCGCAATAACCGGCAAAACGCATCACATAATCACCACTGTTTAAATCACAGATGCAAACAGCATCATAGTCATGTTCTATCGTAAAATTATAAATAGACTGCAGCTCGATTTTTTCAAAGCTCCATTCCTTTTTGCTCGCTGATATCCTCAATGATACCAATGACAAAAGTCGGCTGCTGCTGATCATCCCATGACATAACAGTCATTGTTACCCGCACCCAGCACTGCTTGTTCTTGTCACAGAATGTGGAAGATGCAGTTTTAGCCCCATTATGAATAGCTTCGTACATCGCATAGCAATCTGCCTTACTTTCACCGCTCACAAAATCTTCCACAAAGCTTTCCGGAATATTCCTGTATTCCATACTACAGTTAAAATATTTACTGGTTCTTACCGGCATAACTTCCAGACGCTTTTTGCGGATAATAATAAAAATGGAAAATTTTTGTTCCTTCCAGAACCTGGCGCAGCAGTTCCTGAGTACCCTTATCCTGCTCCAGCAATTCCTGATTAAGCAGCTCCATCTGCTTTCTGTTATCAATATCCAGAAAAACACTTTGAATAACACGTTCTCCGTCAATATTTTTGATATATTCACCGCTGCCAATGATCCAGCAATAAGTACCATCGGCTCTCAGCGCCCGATATTCAAAAGACTGTTTCCCCTTGCCCAGCAGTATCGCGTTCATGCTCTGATATACTCTATCACAGTCTTCCGGCGCAGCCAGATCTTCTATCCGCCAGAATTTACGCTTCCAGAATTCTTCTTTTTCATAACCAAAAATCCTGATAGCTTCCATATTGGCATTTTGAAAAACAATACTTCCGTCAGCCTGTGGCCTGTATTGAACGATACCGCACAATACGGACTGAAACAGCTCGTCATAATAATCACGTTTACGTACAACTTCTATCAGCTGCCTGCTCTTTTCGATATTGGCCTGTCTTAAGACCTCAACATCGCTGGCATTCTGATGATAACCGCGAATATAATAAGCATTATCGTCTTCTTTATATAACTTGCCGCTGCAGCGAATAAAAATTGTGCCCCACCATGGATGGTTCCAGCGATACTGAACCTCTACCAGCCTTTTGGTCGTCAGCATCTGTTCAATATATTTCTGCACTATTTCCAGATCTTCTGCAAGCACGCCTTGCGCAAAATGTTTATAATTATCTTCCAGCGATAAACTCTTCTGCAGCCCTAAAAGTTCTAACATTTTATCATCGGCATACAGACGCACGTCAGTATTATTTTTGTTTATTTCCAAAAGCCATAAACCAATATTACTGATTTCCAATATTTCCTGCATCCAGCTGGAACTGTAAAAATATCTTCTTTTAAGCCGCTAGAGTCCATAATAGTTCCTCTTTCTATTTCAAACTTCTTATTGTCTACATTATACCTTACTCTTAAACAATTTCCAATATTTGTTCTTTAAGAAATGTTTTTCAACATCTACAAATAACGCACAAAAAAAAAGACTCTCGCCCAAACGAGAGTCTTTACTTATTTTTCGCTTTGCAGTCCTTTTTCAGTCAGCATAGTCCAGCCTTCTTCCTGCACGATCAGGCCTTCCTTCATCAAATGCCCCAAAGCACGTTTGAAAGCTGCTTTACTGATACCAAATTTTTCCTTAATGATTTCCATCGGTGTAGTATCACAGTAAGGCATTTTACCATTCCGTTTATGTAAAAAATTTAAAATATCTTCCGCATCGGCGATCATAGCATTTTCTTTTTGCTGGCGTAAGGACAGATTTACCCTGCCATCCTCACGAATATAAGTGATGCGAGCCGTGATCTCCTGACCAAAATCCAAACGCCCGCCGGGAACTTCACTGCGATGCAGAAACGCCAAAAAGCGCTGATTAGTAAAAATGAAGAAGCCTTCCGGCAGGATATTATAGATAGTACCTGTCACGCTGTCGCCGACCTTGACACCAACAGCAGGTTTGGAAGCCTTCAGCATTTCTTCTTCCACCCGCATACTGACAGCAGGGCGTCCTGTTTTATCGCGATACAGCTTTATCCAGACCAGCTGACCCGGCGACACATGCCCTCGCATTTCGCTGTACGGCAAAAATACACCGCGTTCAGCGCCAATATCCACAAACCCGCCGTCCTTGGTCACACTTAAAACCTTAACGTAACCGATCTGCCCTTCGCGCATTTTCGGTAATTTCTGGCTCGCCGTCAAACGGCCATGCGGATCTTTATACAAATAGACTTTAACTTCATCGCCAACATTGACCGCTTCCGTCTGCTGCAGCTTATGCAGCAGGATATCATCAGAAGTATCGCCCGTACCAGCGTCAAGGAAAGCGCCCATTTCGCCCAGACGTGCCACTTTTAAAGTAACAACGTCACCCGCACGATATTTAAGCTGCTTTGCCATGTCTTTTTCATCAGTCATTTTTGCTCTCCACAAATTCTTCCGACGGAGCATCAGCCCACAGTTGTTCCAGATTATAGAACTCGCGTTCTTCTTCAATAAAGATATGCGCAACACAATTACCATAATCCAACAAAATCCAACGACCTTCAGCATAGCCTTCTTTGTGAGTAACAAAATGCCTGCCTCCGCCAATTTATCTTCGATATTGTCAGCAATAGCTTTAACTAGAATATTATTTCCAGCGCTGGCAATAATAAAATAATCAGTTACAGGAGAAATGTTCTCCATATTCAGCAGCAAAATATCCTTTGCTTTTTATCGCAGGCTGCCGCCGCGATCTTGTGTGCAATTTCTTTAGTAGTAAAATCCATCTTTTCGCCTCCTTTATTCTTGTTCATCTTCATCATCTTTCATATAGGGAATGCCGATTTCGTCCAAAGATTTTTGAACTTCCTCGCGTGATGTAGCCCAATAGCTGATACCTTCTGTATCGTCAAAATTACCATACAGCATACCCGACTTGACCTTTTCGTCACCAAACAGCTTAAAGCTGTTTGCAGCCTTGATCATCGTCAAAGTGTTCATATCGGTCTCCACATGTCTGTCAACAGTCGAAAACAGCGCCGGGATCTTAGTCACCGTATCGATATTGAAAATCTGTGCTGCCGCCGCTTTCATAAACTTCTGCTGCCTTTGCACGCGGCCAATATCACCCAGCTCATCTTTGCGGAAACGCACATATTCGCCTGCCCGCTTACCGTCCAGATGCTGATAGCCATGTTTAATATCAATAACAAGATCGGCGTAAGGATCTTCATAATACATATCCTTTTCCACATATAAATCAACGCCGCCGATCAGATCGATAACATCAATAAACGCACGCCAGTCCACTAAAACATAATAATGGATCGGTACCTGCAGCAGATTGGCTACAGTTTGCTTGGCCATCATCACACCGCCGTAAGCATAGGCTGCATTCAGCTTATCCCAACCAGCCCGGCCCGGAATCTGCACCTTGGTGTCACGCGGCAGCGAAAGCAGCGCAACCTTATTATCGCCGGGATCAAAGCTGGCCAGCATCATCGCGTCAGTTCGCTTTGGTTCATCCGGAGCAGCATCACTGTCACCGTCATCTATACCCAAAAGCAAAATATTGATGCGCTTGTTCAATTTTTCATTTTGGGTTATCTTGTCGCTGGCACCAACAACATCAACCTTCGGCGGATTGATAAAATTGTCATAGATCCAGACTGTTCCCCAAAAAGCTCCCGTCAGCAGTACCGCCAAAACCAACAGTACAAATACCAGCCTGCCCCAACGTAATTTACGTTTCTTGCGAACAGGCCTGATTTCTCTATTTTCTTCCACAGACATTGGCATCTCCTACAAATTCAATTTAAGCCTTTTAAACTTAGCCGCCAATTCGTTATACCCCTCTATGCAATGAGGGTGTACCAAAAGGTCGTATTCCAGCAAATAACGTATCGTCTGCGCATAAGCCTTTATCATGGCCTGTTCCAGGTCAACCTTAGCCAGCCGGCGCATTTCCTCGATACCTGCAAAATCACGGGTCGGCTCCAGCAGATCAGCCAGATAGACAACCATCGCCATCTTGCTCATGCCTGCCGCACCAGTAGTATGAAAACGGATAGCATCCAAAATTTCCTGATCGGTAACGCCGTATTTTTCCCGGGCGTAATATACGCCCAGTTTGGCATGCAGTAAAATAGGCTGATTCCTTTCGACATCATCCATTGGTAAACCCAAAGCAATTGTATGCATCAAAAGATCACGCGTAGGTATCTCACGCCCGCAATCGTGCAGTAATGCCCCCACGCCAACCTTTTCCTTATCCAGTCCGTAAACAGCTGCCAGTTCAAGAGCAGTATCGTATACAGCCAAAGAATGTTTAAAACGCTTATGAGGCAAAGATGCTTTAAGAAGTTTTTTCATTTCTGTGATATCCAGCATGATAACAACTCCTCTCACTACCATTAAGACTGGTAGAGATGCTCCTCTAAAATATACTTTTCTACACTTTCCGGCACCAGACCCTTAATAGAAAGTCCTCGTCTGACACGTTCACGAATGCCAGTCGAAGAAATATCTACTTCAGGAGTATCCAAAAGTATAATTTTATTCTTAGCAGGCTCGCCAAAAAATTCGCAAACCTTGTCAATAGTCTGCCCATAACCGGGCCTGTCAGCAGCTATAAAAGTCACTTCTGCCAGCAATTCCCTGATGCGGTGCCAGGTGTTCAGCATCGGCACAGCGTCGGCACCAATAATAAAATACAGCTCATATTCTGGATAGCGGGCCTTTAGCTCCATAACCGTATCATAAGTATAGGAAACTCCGCTGCGCTGCAATTCAATATCAGTAACTTCAAAATAAGGATAAGGCTCTGTTGCCAGCTCCGTCATCCGATAACGGTCAGCAGCAGGTGCAAACTCCAGACCAACCTTATGAGGCGCAATAAACGCAGGAACAAAAATTATTTTTTCCAAGCCCAAATGCTCGTAAATAAACTTGGCCGTCTGCAGATGCCCCAAATGAACAGGATCAAAAGTGCCGCCCATAATGCCAAGCTTTTTGCTCTTCACTCGTTTACCCACCTTCCTTATTATCACTATATTATACCAAAAACAGGCAAGCTTGCACAACTATATTAGAGATTTTGCAAAAAGGAAATTTTTTAATGCTATAATCTAAATATTTTTCGGCCGATATTGACAAACATATAGCCTTATAATCTTTTAACTATTTTAAGCGTTTAGAACTGCTGAACAAATAAAAACAGCTGACCCTAAAATAAAGGTCAGCTGTTTTTTACATTCACCAACAAAATCTCCCATATCTATAAACAATCTATCTGTTATCAAAACATGCAACTTTTAACGCTTCTTACCAAAAATCTGCAGCAGCCGTAAAAACAGGTTAATAAAATCAAGATACAAAGTCAGTGCACCCAGCACCGCAAAACTTGGCAATACTGCTTTCATCGTCATCTATGCTGTGAGCGATTTTTTTAAAGCTTTTGCATATCGTAAGCAGTAAGGCCAACAAAGATAACGATCCCCACATAAGTAAGAATCCACATCATAGTGTCATTTTTCAAAAAATCATATTGACGACCGAAGCGATGATCAGACCAATCAAAAGCATAAACAAGATACTGCCCATTTTGCTTAAATCCTTTTTAGTGACATATCCAAAAAGAGCTGTTGCGCCAAAAGTACCTGCCGTTATCCCAAAAGTCGTTGCAATGGACTCCTGCGTATACATAAGAAAAATTGCCGACAGTGTAACGCCGGTTACAGCTGAATAAACAAAAAACAGAAAGCTGGCCATACTCGCACTCAGCGAATTGATTTTGCTGCTGATGATCATAACCAACACGATCGGCGCAAACAAAAACGCATAAAACGTTATTTGACTGCCAAAGATCAGATTTAACAACGCCGGAGAATGTGCCGTATAATAGGCGACTATCCCCGTTGATAAAAGTCCAAAAAAACATCCACCCATAAAACCTGGGCAAAAAAAGCTTTGTACAAATACTTGTACGCTTAACTGATTCCACATATGATTGATTTTCCATAAATTTACCCTCCTGAAAATGTCTAAAATAACTTAAGAAAATTATGAATTAAATCATTTTATGTATTCATTATATTAGATACACTAAATTTACACAATTTTTTATATTTTATTTTCTTTAAATTATAATAACTATATAGAAGCTTTTTAATAAAAAACCTTTTACAATTTTATTTTTCATAATCACATTCAAAAAATAGGTCATATATCAATTTCAGTTAGAAATTTAGAAAAAAACTTTCAGCAGATACTGAACGCCAATAATGATGGCAACTAAAAGCAGCAGTGCTTTAGTACGGTCCTTTAAATCAAAAACAGTTTTAGGCCTTCTTAGATAATCTAAGAAGGCCTGCATTTTTTCGTGACAGGTTACTTTTTTAGTGATATTTTGCTTAACTTCATGCTCACTGCAATAATTTTTACTCATAGCGCAACGCCTCGATGGGATCTAAAAGTGCAGCTTTACGTGCAGGATAGATGCCGAAGAACAAACCAATGCCAACGGAGAATACCACCGCAATGATAATAGTCGGTATGGAGATCACCGTTTGCCAGCCGGCAAAATAGCTGATGGCATAGGAGGAACCGATACCTAAAATCACACCCAGTGTACCGCCGACAACGCCGATCACCATAGCTTCGATCAGAAACTGCAGCAGAATATTGTTGTAAGTCGCTCCAAGTGCTTTACGGATACCTATTTCCCGTGTCCGTTCGGTAACAGAAACCAGCATGATATTCATAATACCGATGCCGCCGACAAGCAGGCTGATGGCAGCTATGCAGCCTAACAGCAGGGTAATGGTATTAGCAGTTTCCATCATTGTTTCCATCAAAGCTGCCAGATTACGTACGGTGAAGTCATCATCGTCGCCTGCTTTGATTTTATGCCGCTGGCGCAGCAGCTGTTCTACTTCGCCCTGCACCTGGTCGATAACATTTTCATTTTCGGCCTGGATCGTTATCCTGTTGATGTGGGTAATACCCATCATGCGGTTTTGCGCCGTTGTCAGCGGTATGTATACCACGTCATCCTGATCCTGGCCGCCAGCCGATTGACCTTTGGCTTCCAGGACACCGATTACCTGAAACGGTGCTTTATTGATACGCAGAGTTTTGCCAACAGCATCGCCTTCGGGGAACAGATTATCGACAATCGTCTGTCCGATAACACAAACTCTGGCTCTGCTGCTGAGATCACGTTCAGTCATATTACGGCCTTCAGCTAATTTATAGCTGCGGATATCCAGTACATTAGGTGTCGTTCCTTCAACACTGGCAGTCCAGTTTTGGTTGCCGACAACTAATTGATAAGATGAAGAAACAGCCGGGGCAATATAAGCAATGCCTTCGATCTGTTTTTCGATGGCGTAAGCATCTTCCGCCGTCAGACGCGCACCCTGACCGGCTGCCAAGCGTGCGCCGCTGGCAGTACGTCCGCCGGACATAACGATAAGCAGGTTACTGCCCAGACTGGAAATGTTGTTTTTGACCTGTTCCTTAACGCCAAAGCCCAAACTGACCATGGCAATAACAGCGCCGACACCGATAATGATGCCCAAGAGCGTCAGCAATGTACGCAGCTTATTGGAAATCATTCCGTCAATGGCCATTTTGATAGATTCGTTAAACATGGTCAGCCCTCCATTCGTCGCTGACCAGCTTACCGTCACGCATAGTTAAAATCCGTTTGGTCTGCTCGGCGATATCCGGCTCATGTGTGACCATGACTACCGTCTTGCCATTATCATTCATTTTTTTAAAGATATCCATAATTTCATAGCTGGATTTGGTATCAAGATTACCGGTAGGTTCGTCCGCCATAATAATGGCCGGGTCATTGATCAGTGCGCGTGCAATAGCCACACGCTGACGCTGACCGCCTGACATTTCCGTTGGATTATGGTCGATCCTGTCACCCAGTCCCACTGCTTCCAAAGCTGTTTTAGCCCGTTCCAGCCTTTCCTCTTCGCCAATACCGGCATAAACTAAAGGCAAAGCTACATTTAATTGTGCTGACAGTTTCGGCAGCAGATTAAAGTTCTGGAAAACAAAGCCGATTTTAGCATTGCGCGTACGCGCCAGTTCATCGTCACTATAGCCGGCGACTTCTTTGCCATCCAGATAATATTGTCCGGAGGTTGGTCTGTCCAGGCAGCCCAGAATATTCATCATTGTTGATTTACCACTGCCGGACGGTCCCATAATAGAAGTAAATTCACCGACACCGATTTCTACGCTGACGTGATCTAGCGCATGGACTACGGCATCGCCCATAACATATGTTTTCATAATATCTTCAAGCCTGATTACAGCAGTCATATGCGCAGCTCCTTTCATTTTATCAGTGCATCGGAGGGCCACCCATGCGATTACTGTTAGTTTGCGTTGCTTTAGCGGCCTTAACCAAAATTTTATCGCCTTCTTTAAGTTCAGGGCTGCTGACTGCGACCTTATCGTCACCGCTCAGACCGACTTCAACATCTACGTTGCGGATCTCTTTTGTTGCTTCATTATAAACCTGTACATAACGGCTGCTGCCTTCAGTACGCAGGCAATTAGCCGGTACCATCAGTACACCGTCTGCTTCATTGACAATAATATTTGCGCGGGCTGTCATTGTCGGCAGCAATTTACCTTCCGAGTTGGCTACATCTACATAAACGGTGTAATAAATAACATTATTTTCGGTAACAGCTTTACGGGATACCAGTCTTACTATACCTTCAAATGTTCTGTCCGGATAGGAATCAACTGTAAAGTTTACTTTCTGCCCTACTTTTACCTGTCCGATATCAGATTCATCAACCATGGTTTCGATCTGCATATTATCCAGATTGGCAATAGACATGATGACCTGAGGTTCGGAAATACCAGAGCTGATCGTCTGACCAACGGGGGTAGGTTTGCCTATGACATAACCGGAAATCGGTGTAGTGATGACAGTATCATTAACATTAGAGGTAGCCTGGTCATAATTTGCTTTCGCAACTGTATAATCGGCTTCTGCCAGATCATAATCAGATTTTGAAATAGCTCCTTTGGCCAGCAGTGCACTGTAACGATTATAAGTCGCTAAAGCATTTTCCATTTTGGCCTGCATTTGTGTTTGTGTTGCCGCCAGCGAAGTATCATCTAAACGTACCAGTACCTGTCCGGCATTGACATGATCGTTCTCTTCAACACAGACTTCAACGATACGGCCGGTTATTTTGGAACTGATATCGACATTATCTACGGCACTTAAACTGCCGGTAGCTGATATGCTGTCCGATAAATGTCCATATTCAACGGTCGCCGTCCGCACCGTTTCTTTAACTTCGGTACTGCTTTTATAATAACCATAGCCAAAATAACCGATCGCTATCACAGCTATCAAAAATCCCAACAGATACTTATTACGTTTTATCCATGCTAACATCATACATCCCTCTTTACTTTCGTAAAATTAACAATTCTTATCAGCTCGTACTATGTTTAAAATTATAACTTATTCCATTCTTTTGGTCAAAACCTATGATAACGAATTTCTGTGCTTTTTTTAATGACACTTTTTTGCAAAAAGTATGACAAAAAAGTGATTTCTAAAAACAGAAAAAGCAGTCTGCGCTGGGCGCAGGCTGCTTTTAGTTTAAAAATCAACCACGTATTTGTCCGTCGCCGCTGATAAGATATTTGCTGCTGGTTAGCTCCGGCAAAGCCATTGGTCCGCGTGCATGCAGTTTTTGTGTACTGATGCCAATTTCAGCGCCGAACCCGAATTCAAAGCCGTCTGTAAAACGTGTTGAAGCATTAACATAAACTGCAGCAGCATCGACACGCTGCTGGAACGTGCGGGCATGGTTATAGTCACTGGTGACGATACATTCAGAATGTTTAGTCCCATATTTAGCAATATGTGCAAGAGCCTCTTCCAATCCGCTTACTATTTTTACTGATAAACGCAGATCTCCGTACTCTGTAGCCCAGTCTGCTTCTGTAGCTGCCTGAATTCGTTTATCAAAAGCCTGCGTCTTACCACAGCCGATAATAGTGACGCCGGCGGCAAAATATTCTGTCAGCATCTGCGGCAAAAATTCAGCAGCAGCGTCTTCATGCACCAGTAATGTTTCCATAGCATTGCAAACTGCCGGACGCTGTACTTTAGCATTGATCGCAATCGCACGCGCCATATCATAGTCTGCACCTGCATCCACATAAGTATGACAGACACCGATGCCTGTTTCGATGACAGGAACCGTTGCATTCTGTACCACTGCCTGAATAAGTCCAGCACCGCCGCGGGGAATAACTACGTCGACCAGTCCGTTCATTTTTATTAAATCAGTTACTGCCTGACGATCACTGCTGTCAACGAACTGTATTGCTCCGGCAGGGATACCTGCCGCCTCTGCCGCTTGCGTCAGTATGCCGGCAATGACAATATTAGACTGCAGCGCTTCGCTGCCGCCCTTCAAAATAACCGCATTACCTGATTTTACGCACAAACCGATCGCATCAGCCGTAACATTCGGACGGGCTTCATAAATAATCCCGATCACGCCAAGAGGAACACGTACCTTAGTCACAGTTAAACCGTTAGGCAGCCTGCGCCCGTCTAAAACGTTACCGACAGGATCTTCAAGCTGAGCTACCTGACGCAGACCTTCAGCCATAGCGTTGATACGTACCTGGGAAAGCGCCAATCTGTCTAACATCGATTCTTTCATATTATTAGCACGGCCGGCTTCCATGTCTTTGGCATTAGCCGCCAAAATTTCCGCAGCCCCTGCTTCAAGCGCGTCTGCCATCGCCAACAGAGCTTTATTTTTGATCACGGTAGAAGTTACTGCCAGTTCACCGGCCGCACGATGTGCCGCTTCGGCTTTAGTACGCACCATTTCATAAGTTGTCATGTCAGATACCTCCTAACCTAAAATAACCAGATCATCACGATGAATAACCTCATCGTAATTTTTATGGCCTATTTTATCTTCTATTTCCGAAGTTTTTGCACCTTTGATCTGCTCCAGCTCGGCTGAAGAATAGTGACTTAACCCGCGGGCCAGTTCGTGCCCTGCCATATCGACAACGCTGACGGTATTTCCCGCTTCAAACTGTCCTTCAACTGCCGTGATTCCTGCCGGTAAAATACTGCAGCCGCCGGCTTTACGCACGGCCTTGGCACAGCCTTCGTCAATAACAAGTTTGCCCATGATACGGGCGCCAAAAGCCAGCCAGCGTTTACGAAACTGCAGCCTGTTCTCTTTCGAAACAAAAACTGTACCTATATTTTCACCTTGCAAAAATACGGGCTATGGCATATTTTTCATCACCGCGGGCAATTGCCAGATGGATACCTGAACTGGTAGCGGCTTTAGCCGCCTGGATCTTGGTAAACATCCCTCCTGTACCCAAACTGCTGCCAACACCACCGGCACTGGCCTCAATTTCAGGAGTAATATCACTGACGATACTCACCAGTTTCGCATCGGGATGTGTCTGTGGGTTTGCGGTATATAATCCGTCCACATCAGAAAGGATAACAACCAGATCAGCATCGACGATACCGGCAACCAGAGCCGACATATTGTCATTATCGCCTATTTTCAATTCATCTAAAGCTACAACGTCATTTTCATTGACAATAGGAATTACCCGGTTTTTCAGCAGCTCCATAAAGGTGTTGCGGGAATTTGTATAGCGGTGCCTGTCCAAAGATTCTGTTTTAGTAAGCAGCACCTGCGCTACGATCTGTCCATATTCGGCAAAAAGCTTCTCATAGGTGTGCAATTAAAATACCCTGCCCCAACAGCAGCAGCAGCCTGCTTGCCGGGAATAGTCTTTGTTTTCGGACAGGCCCAGACGGTCTACCCCTACAGCAACTGG
>ENA-OQDT01000421-OQDT01000421.1-human-gut-metagenome-genome-assembly--contig:-NODE-421-length-27454-cov-3.835291_pt1 | contig 27454 bp, 32 predicted proteins | sample MGYA00242786_ERZ504617 | MGnify/ENA primary metagenome ERZ504617 (study PRJEB26092, sample SAMD00036337) | human gut metagenome | host: Homo sapiens | study: EMG produced TPA metagenomics assembly of...
GGTACACCCAGCTCATCAGCAACCTCCATCTTAAACTGGTCGAGCGCCTGCTTCGCTTCTGGTACTTCAATTCGATTACTGTTCTTATTTGTAGACATCAGTAGTCCTCCTTTTTTCTGTGCGTATTGCTCTGTTTCACAGTTTTTTGTAAGTGTGTTGTTTGTAACTTTACATCAAAGCTTTGTTGTTTGTTACATTCCTAGTATATGCACAGATAAAAAGATTACGCTGGTAAGTTATGAGAAATTTTTATATCAGAAACTCTAAATGCTGTGCGTCTCCACCGCTGCCATAACCTGCGCACTGTCGGCAGCCTCTTTCGCCCACTTTAAAAGCTGCGCATCCTGATAGATATCAGCGACTGCAAAGGCAATTTCACCGCTCTGACGTATTCCAAAGAAATCACCAGGTCCGCGAAGCTTTAAATCTTCGTTTGCAATTGCAAAGCCATCGTTTGAATGATTGAGTACTTCAAGACGCTTTGCTGATTCTTCTTTTCCTGAGGTGTCTATCATTATGCAATATGACTGCGCATCACCGCGCCCAACACGGCCACGAAGCTGATGCAGCTGTGCCAGGCCAAAGCGCTGTGCATCCTCAATCAAAATGACAGTTGCATTTGGTACATTAATTCCAACCTCGATTACTGTTGTCGAAACAAGTACCTGCGTCTCATTCTTTGCAAAATGTGCCATAATATCATCTTTTTCTTTGGCTTTCATTTTTCCATGAAGATACTCAATTGAAATATAGGAAGGCAAAGCTTCTCTCAGCTGTTCTGTATAACTGACAACATCCGCCCCCTGCGATGTCTCGCTCTCTTCTACCATGGGACAGATCACATACGCTTGGTGTCCTGCCTGCACCTGCTTTATTATAAAATCCCATGCCTTTGGACGGTATGAATATTGACCACACAATTTTTTATTGGCAGCCTTTTTGCTGGAAGCTCGTCCATAATAGAAATATCAAGGTCTCCATAAAGAATCATCGCCAGACTTCTTGGAATTGGTGTCGCGCTCATTACAAGCACGTGCGGAGTATGACCTTTCTTGCTTAAAGCATCACGCTGTGCGACTCCGAAGCGGTGCTGCTCATCTGTAATTACAAGTGCCAGATCATCAAACTCAACTTTTTCCTGGATAACGGCATGCTGTTCCAATCACAATATCTGCCTCATGCTCTCTAATCTGACGAAGTGCCTCTTTTTTTGTCCTGCACGCATGGAGCCTGTCAATAAAACAATTGAAAGATTCAGATGATAACGCTCTGATAATTCAGTAAAGCCCTGATAATGCTGTGACGCTAATACCTCAGTTGGTGCCATAAGAGCGCTTTGATAATGACATAATGCAGCCTGATACATTGAAAGAAAGGCAACGATAGTTTTTCCTGAACCTACATCTCCCTGAAGCAAACGGCTCATCATATGATCGCCTGTCATATCCTGTGTAATTTCTTCAATTGTGCGAAGCTGCGCACCTGTCAGATCGTATGGGAGCTGTTTGATCAGATTTGTGACTTCCTCACGCCGTGTCAGTGCGAAATGGTTTTTCTCCTGCAAAAGCCGCTTTTTCATCTGATTTACACCAAGCAAGAAATGATAAAATTCACCAAACGCTATTGTTTTTCGTGCATGTGTCAGCTGTACTTCATCTTTTGGAAAATGCATAAGATATCCAGCCTCATCCTCTGGCAGCAAATTATACTGTGAAAGCACCTTTTCTGGAATCGTGGCCTTCTGTTTTACACCAGCATCATATGCTGCTGCAACTGCCTTTGAAATGCTTTTTGATGTGATTTTTGCTGTCAGTGCATAAACAGGCTGCAGTGATTTTTGAAGCTGTTCATATGCATCAAGTGCATAAACCTGAGGCTGATCAAGTGTTCGTGATTTACCATTTCCTGAAAGCTTTCCGCGAAGCACATACCATCCGCCCGGACGAAGCACGCTCGCCAAATAAGTTGTCTGAAACCAAGTAACACGAAGCTCACTTCCTTCCTCATCGCGCACCTTTGTATTTATAATAGAGAGATTATGCACACGCTTTATTGTCGGATAAGAACAAATCACGACCCGGACCGCTGCGAAATCCATTACAGCTGCGGCCCGGATCGTGACCGGTGTTTCAAATCGTTCATAGCTTCGGGGATAATAACGCATAAGCTCTCCAATGGTCACAATCCCCAATTTTTCGTAAAGCGCTGCCGTCTTCTCTCCGATTCCCTTTAAACATGTAATGGGATCGTCGTAATTCACGGCTGCCTCCTTATAAAGATTACTCTACTGATAAGAAATAATAGTATACTGGCTGATTTCCGGCATTAACTTCAACATCAACAGACGGGAATTCTTCGCTCAAACGATCACAAAGCTCATTAGCTCTTGCCTCATCAATTTCCTGACCATAATAAATACCGATCAGTTCAGAATCCTCTGACATCATCTTGCATACAGTTTCAAATGCAACATCGTTGATATCTGTTCCATCTGCCAACATTCCCTTATCACCAAGACCAATAATGTCATCCTTATGAATCTCGATATTGTCGATCATCGTATCACGAACAGCATAAGTAATCTGTCCTGTCTTGACACTCTTGATGCTCTCTGTCATGTTCTCTGCATTTTCTTCCATCGAACTATCCGGTACAAAATTAATGATAGCAGTAATACCCTGCGGGATAGTTTTGTCGGAATTACAAAAATTTCCTTATCCTTTGTCAGCTGCTTTGCCTGCTTTGCTGCCATTATGATATTGGAATTGTTCGGCAAAATGAAAATGTTTCTTGCCGGAACCTGACGAATTGCATTAAGCATATCCTCTGTACTTGGATTCATGGTCTGTCCGCCCTCGATTAAATAATCGACACCAAGACCCTTAAAAATTTCTCCAATTCCTGCACCGGCAGATACGCTTATAAAGCCATATTCCTTCCACTTGGACTTGTCTTCCTGCTCACGCTCCCTGCGATCAGCTTCTGCCTGCTTGATAGCTTCTCTCTCTGCATTCTTGATAACGCGCTCCTGATGCTCCTCACGCATGTTATCAATCTTCATGCTTGTCAGCTGACCATAGGTAAGCGCCCTTTTGAATTGCAAGACCTGGATCATTTGTATGCACATGTACTTTAACAAGCTCATCATCTGCTACGCACACGATAGAGTCACCTATAGAAGACAGGAATGCTTTAAACTCCTTCTCATCCTCGTGTGTAAAGGCACGGCTTGTCATAATAATAAATTCGGTGCAATAGCCAAACTTGATATCTGCAGTATCAATTTCATCGTTTGCTGCACCTGTTACAGCGCGTGATGCAGCTGGCTTTTCAGCGGTGAATGTGATCTCTTTTCCAAGATAACCATCATATGCACCCTTTAATACCTGCATCAGACCCTGTCCGCCAGAATCAACAACGCCTGCCTGCTTTAAAACAGGAAGCATCTCTGGTGTCTGGCTTAATACATAATCGCCTTCCTTTAACAGTTCCTGAATAAAAACATCCATATCGCAGCCGCTTTGTGCAAGTTCTTTCGCTTTATCAGAAATTCCTTTTGCAACAGTAAGGATTGTACCTTCCTTCGGCTTCATAACAGCCTTGTAAGCTGTCTCTGTTGCACGCTGCAAAGCTTCTGCAAGCAGCTCCATATCAATCTCTGTACTGTACTTAATGGCCTTTGTAAAGCCACGGAACAGCTGAGACAAAATAACACCTGAGTTGCCTCTAGCACCGCGCAGTGAACCAGATGAAATCGCTTTTGCTAGCGTCTCCATTGTTGGTTCCCTCAACAGAATTTACTTCCCTTGCTGCGGAGAGAATTTGTAAGTGTCATATTTGTTCCTGTATCACCATCCGGCACCGGAAATACGTTCAATTCATTAATGAACTCCTTCTTTGCCTCAAGATTCGCTGCTCCCGCAAGAAACATCTTCTGAAGCAATTCGGTGTTTATCGTTTTAACAGCCACAATTGTTCCTCCTTAATCTATCACTCTGACACCTTCAACGAAGATGTTGATCTTATCTACTTTCATACCAGTAAATTCTTCTACCTTATATTTTACATTATTCATAAGGTTGTCAGAAACTGAAAGAATATTCACTCCATAGGAAACGATCACATGAAAATCAAGCGTAATTACATTATCTTCTGTGATCTCAACATGAATTCCCCTTGTCAGGCTTTCTCTTTTCAAAAGATGCACAAGGCCATCTTTCATATTAACTGCTGCCATTCCTACTATGCCAAAGCACTCAATTGCCATTGAGCCTGCATATTTTGCAATGACTTCAGGATTGATTGTAATGATTCCAAGATCTGTACTCATACTTCCCTTCATCATATATTCCCTCCAATTCTATAGGTTCTTTCCATATATAACATGACTATTATACTATTACTTTTTGTTTTTTACAATACAGTTTTGATTTTTTTAAAATAACACTTGCATTACTCGAAAGATTCTGATAGAATATCATTGTTATGAGTCTAAAAGACCAGTTTAGATTGTTAGGAGGTGCAGTCATGGCTAAATGTGCTATTTGTGAAAAGGGTGCTCATTTTGGAAACAATGTAAGCCACTCTCATAGAAGATCACCAAAAATGTGGAAATCAAATGTGAAGTCTGTAAGAGTTAAGACAGAGGGCGGTTCTCAGAAAATGTACGTTTGTACTTCTTGCCTGAGATCAGGACTCGTTGAGCGTGCTTAATTCTCGTTTGATGATTCAATATGACACGGTATAAAGAACTTTATCTGTTTATTCGGATAAAGTTCTTTTTTTTATCTGCAGAACAAACAATATGCCAGTACGATACCGGTAATTGCGATCACAGTTCCCCCATAAGACATCAGAAAGCAGCATCATGACGATCATTCCTGCTGCAAACCAAAACAATGCAAATCCAAAAACATTTCTTCACAATACTGCTCCCTAATATTCTCTATATTCTAGTAACTATTTTATTCTGCATTCCAGAATATCTGCTACATCTTCTTCTGTTATTTTTTCATCTTTTGATGTTAAAACGGTCTACCACATCAGGTACCATATCCAAAGTTTTGTAATTGTATCCTGATTCTTGATATTCACAAGTTCGTCTTTCCATCCTGAATAACGATCACAGCACTCGGTGTGATCTTTCCACCGATTCCACCGCCTGCTCTGTCTTTCTTTTCAGCGTTAAAAGAACCTGCTCCAATACCAAAAGAGACATCTACCAATGGAAGAATGATTGTTCCATTGATATGGATCGCATCTCCGACAACTGTCTTTGATGAAACAACGCTGTCCATTCCCTGAAAGAGTGATTCTACTGTTTCTTTAAATTTGTTTCCGTCTGCCATAATCCTGACTCCTCTCATTTTATATATTTTCTAATGTGTTTGTAGGTAATCTTCACATCTTTATTCCAGAATAGCTTCCATGCAGGAACAGCAAAGTAAATAACCCGGATCTTCCCTTCTGCAGATGCATTTCCCTCCAGCTTTCGTTCTTCAAAATCCGGCTGAATCTGAACATACTCACCAATCAGTCCGTAAATGCTCCCCAGAAAAGCTAACATATATCCTGTCCAGGAAGGATCACTGAATCCAAATGTAACATTCGCCTGAAGCTTTTTAGGCTTCAGAACATGTAACAGATGGCATAATTCTTTCTTCACTGCCTCGAATGCCCGTTGATGTTTCTCATAAGTTAAAAAAGCGGTCAGAAATTCTTTTTTCTCTCCTGCTTTTTTTATAGTACCACAGAGTTTCTGAAATGTATATTTGATTTTTTTCAATTTAGATTCCGTCTGTACGTTTTCAGGCCTGCGCTCCTCTCGAACTTTCGTCTTTTCTGTCTCTGACTCTTTTTTTATCTCTGGCTCTTTTTCTGATGCTTTCTCAATTTTCACATCTTTTTCCGGTGGATTATTCTTTACTTCCGTCTTCTTACCTTCCAAAGGTTCTTTTTCCAACGGCTCAGGAACCACCGGCTTCTCTGACGTTTCCTTTTGTTCCTCTTTTGAACTGTCAAATTTCTTCCAGGCAAGACGAAGCTTCCATTTTAATTCTCCATGTTCATAAGACGCTGATCCGGAAATCAGATGAAACAGCCAACTGACCTTTCCATATGCCACAAGGGTATCAAGTGTATTCTCCCCTTTTGCAGAAAATCTGTATCTCACCGGATAAAACAAGATTGTTAAAATCAGTAAGAGTAAAATTACGAGCAAAAAAAGAAGAATCCATCCAATTATTTTCAGTATAAGAAACAGGATATGTATCAATACGCTTCGAATCTCCTTTTTCTCAAACTCTTCCTGACGATCCAAAAGGAACTTTCTCAAGTTTACCTCTTCCGTCTTCTCATATGCTTCTTCCGCAATCCTTTCGATCAGACTCAATGCGCCATCATACCCGTTCGCAATTCCAACAATAAATAAAGATGCATTGTCAAATATATGTTGCTTTAAAAGAAGCGACGAATAATATTCTAAATGGTTCTGCTTTCCCTGTGAAAGCGTAATTACATAGACAGAAGGCTGCAGTTTATTTTTCTGCAATTTTTTTATTAATTTCAGTTTTTTCTTTTCCCAGCCTTCGCTGACATATAAATCACAGAAAAATTTTGTCTGCATCTTTTCTCCTCCCATTAGTTGTAATAGGCGTCTAAAATATCCCCGGCGATTGCCACTGCTTTTCCGCTGGAACTTCCATCCGAACCTTCTGTGATCACACTGATTACCAGATCCGGATTATCCACATTTGTAAATCCCATAAACCAGGAATGTGTCTTTTCTCCATCTGACATACTGTACTCTGCTGTTCCCGTTTTTCCTGCAGCAGTATAGGATCTTCCTTTTAAGACAGATCCTGTTCCTTCCTCTACAACAGCTGTCATATACTCTTTCAATTGTGCAGCTTCATCCGATGTCATGACCTTCTTATAACTTTTCGGAACATTCTTTCGTATCTGGGAGCCCGTATAATTCGTCACACTTTCCACAAGATATGGCTGCATCATGGTTCCACCGTTCGCCACTGCCTCGGCAATCAGTGCCATATGATATGGACTTACGGTTGTCTTTCCCTGTCCCATTGCCGTCATCATTACTTCTCCCTCACTGGAATTCTGATCCAATGCAAAGGAGCTCTTCGCTGTATTCAGTACACCCGGAAGAGATTTATTGAACAATAAATCTTCCGCCGTCTGACGGTATTGCGTCAGATTCAGGCCAAGACCAATATTGGCAAAAGATGAATTACAGGAATTTGCAAAGGAACTTCTCAGATCCTCTGAGCCATGTGCATTTCCATTAAAGCAGTGAATTGTAATATCTCCCTGTGAAATCTCTCCATTACAATCATATGTATAATTCGGATAATCACTGTTCTGACGCATAAAAGCAAGTGTTGTAACCACTTTAAACGTCGATCCCGGAGCATAAGATCCTTGTGTCACACGATTCAACAGCGGACTGTTTTCTTCATCTGAATTCAACTCTGACCAGTCACTTAAAATATTATTCGGATCATATACCGGTTTGGAAACCATGGCGAGAATCTTTCCCGTACTCGCCTCCATTACGATTGCCGCACCTTTGTTTGATCCAAGCGCATCATAAGCTGCCTGCTGCAGATTTGCATCCAATGTTGTTACAACTGTATCTCCTCGATTCTTCTTTTCACTGAATTCATTCTGCAGTTTTTCAAGAAAGAATGCATTTGATGTCAGAAGCTCAAAATTCTCTACCGATTCCAGGCCCGTAGTTCCAAGTTTGGAATTACTGTATCCGATCACATGAGCAAACACTTCTCCATAAGGATACTCTCTCGTCTCTGATCCATCATCCCCAACGACTGTCTGTGCAAGCACATTTCCATTCTTATCAACAATGCTTCCTCGTATAATCGTATCTGCATAAGCATCCTGCCTCTGATTATATGGACTGTTCACTACAAGTTTTGCCCGCACGACCATAAAATATACAAGATATCCCATCAACGCGATAAAGAGAATCACGAAAAAGTAAGTGACTCTAGCGAACTCTTTGTTCCGAACGCGTTCTCCGCTGTCTTTGCTGCCGCTGTTCCGGGACATCCTCGAATCTCGGTCTGCTTTTTGTTGTTTTCTTACCGGTCGTTCTTCCCGATTCATTTCTTAAATCCCTTTCTCTTTGTCTTGCTCTGTCTCTGTTATCTCCATCATATTCTCTTCGTCTGTCACGTCCATCCTGACGGGATCTTCCTGATTTTGCATTCGAACTGCTCTGGCGGCGTCTTTCATTCTGCCTGCTGCGGTTTCTCTGTCTTGCGCGCTGCATCTCAATCTGATGCTCTTCTTCTGCTTCTTCATCTTCTCTGACAATGTAGAGCCCCTGAATAATCCCAAACATGATCATCGTACTTAACAGAGAACTTCCACCATAACTGACGAATGGAAGTGTTACTCCGGTTAACGGAATGAACTTTGTCACTCCTCCGATCTGCAGAAATACCTGAAAAATATAGCAGGTTCCCAGACCAAGTGCTACTAATTTATAGAAGAAATTACGCAATTCCATCGCAATATTCAAAAACATCACATAACAGCTGACGCATACAAGGATCAGACACAGTGTAAAAATCAGTCCCATTTCTTCTGTCATTGCAGAGAAGATCAGATCCGTCTCTGCAACTGGAATCGTATCCGGCTGACCACGGAATAACCCTGTTCCAAACCAGCCGCCACTTCCAATCGCAAACAACGACTGGGCAATCTGATACCCCCCTTCGCTATAAGCTGCAAACGGATCCTGCCATGCCGCAACTCTGACCTTAATGTGGGAAAACAGATGATATCCAATCACTGCAGCTCCACACCCTGCTGCCACACCTGCAATTGCATATAACGGCTGTCTTGTCGCAACATATAGCATAACCAGATACACAATAAAATAGATTAATGCAGCTCCCAGATCTGTTGACAATACAAGAATCAGAACATGTGCTGCCGCTATCGCAGTCGTAACAACAACATTCTTAAAATTCTGTCGATTTATTCAGGCTTGCTGCCACAAAAAATACAAACAGAATCTTAACAAACTCAGAAGGCTGCAGACTCACAGGTCCAATATTGAAACTCAGCTTTGCTCCTCCAAGTGTTGCTGCAAACAATGCAACGATGAGAAGTGCTGCTCCTCCAACTGCTGCATAGATATAAGTCCAGTTCTCCAGGAAAGTCATCTTCCGGATCAGAACCGGAACAATAAGACCAAAAACAATACCAACAACAACAAATACCAGCTGACGGATTGCAATTCCATAAGGAGACTTACTCTGTGTGGAAAGCCTTGTGATCATGATCATTCCCGCTGTGATCAACATACACATATTATTGACAACCAGTCTCGAAACATTCGGGTAGATCAGATTGTATAATAAGATGACTGCCATCACAATCACTGCCAGTGCACCATATATGAACATCATCCTCAGATCCTGCGTTGCAAAATACATTGCAATAAATGCAGTGATCTGTATCATAAATAGAAGTACATCCTGACGGATCAATACTTTGTTTTCCTCATCTTCATAACTTCTCGTAAAGATTGAAAAACAGGAAAAAGTATATACCGCCATCAAGATGATGATAAGGTATTTTGATACCTGAATAATAATATTAGCCATATTTCACCTGCTTCAAATAATTCCTCTGTTGAAATGTCCTGTTGTAAAATCTGTATCTTCTTTTCCTCTGGCAACAGTTTTTTCATCTGTTACAAAAAATGTATTCAGAACTGTTTCTGTCTGTTCTTTATCTTCCAGAGTAAACTGGATACGGCGCATCTTTGGATACAATTCATTCACTCTGTCCCATTCCTGTCTTAGATTGACCGGATTTTCCGTATAAATCACATTATAACAGAGATCACAATAGTTACGCGCAAAGAATTTTTCGTCTCTTCTGTCTTGAAGCACTCGTACTCCCGGTTTCTTAGAACAGCCTGAAGTTGTTCTCTCAATACACTGTGCAGATACCATAACCGGAATTCTTCCGTAAACAAGAAGTTCACCGTTTCTGATATCAAGTTCTCTTAGTTCTCTGCTGTTAAGCTCCAACGGAGCTGTAAAATCCTCAACTTTTTGCTGTTTCCAAAATTCTTTGCCATACTGATTAAAGATATATAGATTATGGTCTAATATAATCTTTTTGTCAAATCCTCTTTCTTTTAAGAAAAAGAAAGCTTCAAAATTTCGAATAACAACGCCGTCAATTGGCAATTGATTAAAGTTTTCAAATTGTCTTCCAAACCATTCCTGCGCATTCTCTCTGAAAATATGTGGAAATACCAGATACAATTCAACTCCGCTTTTTCTCCAAAAATCAATCCTCTCTCTGACATGTGTGTCTGAAAAACCTGTGCCAAACAACCGGAAATCTAATGCAATCCGGCCAATCCTTTGAGTTCCCTGTCCATAAAGTTCCTCTTTCTGATTCAAAAAGCTGAACACGGTCTCTAACTGTTCCTCTGTTTCAATAAACACAGAATATCTGTTCAGATTTCCATTTCCTGTCTCTTCTTTAAATGTTTCTACCTGTGTCGTTGAAGGATTACATTCCCTGTAAAAAGCAGTTGCGATCTCTCTTCTCAATCCATCCAGTGCTGCTCTTCTTAAACTATTCAGCTGCTGCATCGGAAGAAATGCATCCTGATCCATAGATATTTCCAGATCTTTCAGGAAAAATAGCGTACCGCCTGTCTTTGCAAGCTGTGTGCGAATTCTCTCTTCCTCCAATGGGCGCTTCTGTGCACGTTCAACTGCATGTTCTGTATATGCTGTATAAGAAAATTCCCTGCAGCAGACCGTAAAAGATGCCGGATATCCAACCTGAAGACTCAAAAATCCATAAATCTCCTCCTGCCGGTCTTCTTTCCTGTATTTCTGATCCAGACTCTCAATCAGTTCTTCATTTCGGATTCTTCTAAAAACAAAGCCTTCTTTGAAACGCATCCCCTTCGGCACAAGAAAACGTAACTTTTCTCCCTTTGTGATTTTCTTGCCAAGTGTATAATTATCTTTCCCGCTACCGATTTCAAGAACATCATGTGCATGCAGATCTGTCAAAGCCTGAGCTGTGACCTCACGTCCATTTTGCGACAGACATCTAGCTGCTGCTACTCCGGCATGATTCGGACGATCCAGTGCCAGCATTTCTCTTCCATTATGCTGCTTATAATATCCGGTATCTGAATCACCGCGATTATAAAGATCCATCAGGTTTTCGCGGTCTTCCGGTTTCACCGCATAACCACTTTTCCCTTTTTTCAAATATAAATCCACATATTTCCGATACATAGCTGTTACTGCTGCCACATATTCCGGTTTCTTCATGCGTCCTTCTATCTTAAATGAGTCAATCCCGGCTTCAACCAGTTCCGGAATTAATTCCAACGTACAGATATCCTTCAGGCTAAGAAAATATTTCTTCTGACCATCTACTGTATAAGGAAGTCTGCATGGCTGTGCACATTGACCGCGATTTCCACTTCGGCCGCCGATCACACTACTCATCAGACACTGTCCGGAGTAACAATAGCAAAGTGCTCCATGAACAAAACACTCTACTTCAAGGTCCGTTGTTTCATGAATCTGTCGAACTTCTTCCAACGAAAGCTCTCTTGCCGGGACAACTCTTGCCGCCCCCTGACTCTCTAAAACTTCGCTCCTGCCGCACCTGTGATTGTCATCTGTGTACTCGCATGGATCTCCAAATCTGGAAAATTACTTCTGATAAATTGGAATACACCCATATCCTGAACGATCACCGCATCCAGACCTTTCTCATATAATGGTGCCAGATAATCATACAGTTCTGCAATCTCATGATCTTTTAATAATGTATTTACTGTAAGATAAAACTTCTTCCCATAAATATGAGCACGCTCAATTGCTTCGATCAGCTCTTCCTGTGTAAAATTGTTTGCATATGCTCTTGCTCCAAAACGTGCTCCTGCCGCATAAACGGCATCTGCACCTGCATTCATTGCTGCCTGAAAACATGCAAAGGATCCCGCCGGAGCCAGAATCTCCACCTGTCGGTCTTTTCTCATTCTTCTGTCATTATCCTTCTCTTTATTGTTATGTTCGCGTAAACTATGAGAAACACGCTCCGCGAGTTTCTCAAGTTATCGCGGCAGTCGCCAAGGTCTCGTGCAAGCACAGACTTTGGCTCGTTGTTCGCGTAAATGAAAAAGGCTGCCAAAGTGACAGCTTTTCTCATTTACCTTCTTCGGTTTTTCATCTCTGTCTCGAGCTTAACAATCTGCATCTGAAGGTCATTATTCTCTTCTTTCATCTTTGCAAGCTCTTTCTCAGCATTCTCAAGTTTGATCTGGGCTGAAATCAATTCATGCTTCAGATCATACATCTCTTTATCTTTGAGCTCGATATCGCTTTCCAGGGAATCTCCCTGTTTCTTTGCTTTAAAATAATCATCTGCAATATTAAGTGCAAGAAGGACATTCCTTGTGTCTGCACTCTGTTTTCTGTATCCTTCACTGTTCGTACATTCTGTGATTTTATGATTAAGATAGGAAGATACTTTCTGCAGATACTCTTCTCCTTCAAAGCCACTGAGAGTATAGACTTTTCCTCCGATTAATACTTCTGTAAAATGTTTTGCTGAACTCATAGCTTCCTCCTCGAGTTTCTATTCTTCTATTATAGACTATTTATCCTCAAAAACCAACTATTTTTTCAGAATTTCTATACTTCTCTCGGAATTCCAAGATGTTGGTAAGCTAATTCTGTTACAACACGACCTCTTGGAGTCCTCTGAATGAATCCATTTTTTAACAAATACGGTTCGTAAACATCTTCTAATGTGCCTGCATCTTCTGAAATTGATGCGGCAAGTGTCTCAAGTCCTACCGGTCCTCCCTGAAACTTCTCAATCATTGTGATCAGAATGTTACGATCAATATGATCTAATCCGAATTTATCCACGTCAAGAAGATCTAATGCATAATTTGCTACTTCTTTTGTGATTACACCATCATATTTAACCTGTGCAAAGTCACGCACTCTTTTCAGCAGACGGTTCGCAAGTCGCGGTGTTCCCCTTGATCTTCTGGCAAGTTCCATAGCACCTTCTTCTTCAATCTCTACACCTAGAACATGTGCAGAACGCAGAATGATCGTCTTCAACTCTTCTTCATTATATAACTCCAAATGATGCACTACACCAAAACGGTCTCTGAGCGGTGCTGTAAGCATTCCTGCTCTTGTTGTTGCCCCAACCAGTGTAAATTTAGGAAGATTCAGACGAACAGACCTTGCTCCCGGTCCCTTTCCGATCATAATGTCGATCGCATAATCTTCCATTGCCGGGTAAAGCACTTCTTCCACCTGACGGTTAAGTCTGTGAATCTCATCCACGAATAATACGTCATGTTCCTGCAGACCATTCAGAATTGCAGCCATCTCGCCTGGTTTCTCTATTGCCGGTCCAGAAGTAATCTTCATATTTACACCCATCTCATTCGCTATGATTCCTGCCAGTGTTGTCTTACCAAGCCCCGGCGGTCCGTAAAACAGCACATGGTCCAGTGCTTCGCCCCTTGCTTTCGCTGCTTCTATGTAAATACTAAGCGTCTTCTTTGCTTTCTCCTGTCCGATATATTCTGATAAAAGCTGCGGCCTTAACTGTCCCTCTATTTTACTGTCTTCTTCCAGATTCTCTGTCGTTATAATTCTCTTCGCCATAACCGACCTCTCATTTCATAACTCTTTACTTCAAATTTTTCGTAACTGTTCAGAGCCAACCTCCAAAATGCTACGCATTTCGGAGGTGTGGCGTATCCGCCAAATAAAATTTCAAAACAGTCTTAAAAATGCATGCAAGCATTTTATACCTTTTTTGGAAATTTTGCTTGGCTCTGAACAGTTAACCAAATTTTTATATCTAATCAGAGCAGATTCTTTAACGCTTCTCTCAAAAGATCTTCTACACTCGCACAATCAACAGATACCTTCTTCACTGCACGTAAACTCTCTGCGCTACCATAACCAAGTGCTGTCAGTGCCTGTACCGCTTCTGCCTGCATTCCGGTATCTGTCGTCTCAATTTCTTTTGACTGTTCACTGCCATGTGCTGCCTGTTCCAGAACATCCTCAATGCTCATCTTATCTTTCAACTCCAGAATCAGCTTTTCCGCGGTCTTCTTCCCAATTCCAGGAGCTGATGAAATTGTTTTTACATCTCCGGCCAGCACGGCAAAACGAAGTTCATCCGGAGAAAGGCAGGAAAGAATATTCAGTCCGGCTTTCGGTCCGATCCCGCTGACACCGATCAACAGTCTGAAAACCTGAAGATCTTCGCCTGTTAGAAATCCATATAATTGCATTGCATCCTCACGCACGTTGAGATATGTATGAATTTTCACTTCTTCCCCAACTGCCGGAAGCATGGATAATGTCTGCTGCGACATATAAATTCCGTATCCGATTCCACCCGCTTCCACAATCGCTTTCTGCTCCTGGACTGCTGCCAGTTCACCTCTAATATATGATATCATCTTCCTCTATCCTTTTCCCGCTGCACCAAAACCGCAACGCTTCCATAATAATTATACCAGAGAAATTCCCTGGATCCTTTTTAAAACTTCTTTTGCCACAAGTCCGATCAGCAGCCCGGTCACTTCTCCTGCCACTAACAAAACCGGCAGATAATACCCGACCTGATACGTCTGTACAACAACCATTGCAACGAGAAGCTGCCCGATATTATGTGCCGTACCTCCACCAATACTGACTCCGACAACACTGAGCCAGTCTGATCTCTTAAGGAGAACCATAACAAGGAAACTCAAAAGTCCTCCTGCCAAACTATACAGAATACCAAACAGATTTCCGAACATGAACCCCGATAAAATAATCCTTGTCACAGAAAGAGCCAGTGCCTCTTTTGTCCCCATCTTGTACAGAACAAGAACTGTCATAAGATTCGCCAGACCAAGTTTTGCTCCCGGTATTCCGAAATTAATCGGAATCAAAAGTTCCACATAGCTAAAGATCAATGCCAGTGCTGTAAATACGCCAAATATCGCTACTTTTTTACCGTGCAATCTCATCCACCTCCGGTTCTTCTCCACCACGGATCGTTACTACAGTCTGATTCGGCAGACAGATTATACTTTCCCCGTCTCTTGAAATTGCTCTGTGGTTTACACAAATCTGATCCGGACAGTCAGCATCTTCCATACGAACCTTTCCGTCCTTTATGAGTACTTTGTTCTTATCATTTACATCAATTTCCTGATCCTGTTCCAGGCGGTATCTTCCATACAACTCACCTTTTACCAGAATCTCCACTTCGCTGTATTTATCTGTAGTTTTTAAGAGCTGTAAACCAAACGTCAAAACAGCTGCAAAAAAAATAGCTGCTGCAAGTATCCAGTCATTCTTCTTCATTCCACACCATCTTTCTTCCATAATGGTTTTGCTAATTCATCATAGCACAACCATATTTTGAATGCAACCACATGTTCGATTGTATTTTTATTCAAACCTCGTTATAATAAACACATCATTCATTTATATTAAGAACGGAGATTTTATGAAACACAAAAAAATACTGGCTTGTTTCCTTGCATTTTCTTTTCTGCTGACCGGATGTTCCACAAAAGATCAGTCACAGTCGCTTTCTATGACAGGAACCTATTTCGACACTGTTGTTAAGATCGAAGTCTGGGGAGCAGATTCTAAGATCATGGATGGCTGCAAAGATATCTGTGAGAAATATGAACAACTCTTAAGTCCTACGATCGATTCCAGTGAAATCAGTCAGATCAATCAGGCACAAGGCGCCTCCGTTTCTGTATCGAAAGAAACTGCTGATTTAATTGAACTGGGAAAATATTATGGGGATCTTTCCGGCGGAAAATTTGACATCACAATCGCTTCTGCCAGTGACCTTTGGAATTTTCACAATAATGCGGATCATAGCATCCCTGACGCAGAGCAGCTGTCCGAAGCAGTTACTCATATCAATTATAAAACTATAGAGGTCAACGGAACAACGATAACAATGTCAGATCCTTATGCAAAGATTGATCTGGGCGGTATCGCCAAAGGCTATATTGCAGATCAGGTAAAGAATTATCTTATAGAAGAAGGAATAGAACATGCCTATATCAATCTCGGTGGTAACATACTGACACTCGGTGGAAAAACGGATGGTTCCAACTTCCGGATCGGTATCCAGAAACCATTTGCAGAAGACGGAACAGTGATGGCTGTTCTTCCGGTATCTGATAAGTCCATCGTATCTTCCGGAAATTACGAACGGTACTTTAAGAAAGACGGAAAGATTTACCATCATATCCTTGACCCTTCTACAGGATATCCAATAGAAAATAACTTAAACCAGGTCACGATCATTTCTGACAAATCGGTTGATGGAGATGCCTTAAGCACAACCTGTTATGCACTTGGACTGGATGAAGGATTAAAACTTATCCGAAGTATGGATAATATAGAGGCTGTATTTATTACCGATGACAATACGATTTATAAAAGCAGTGACTCTGTCAATTTAATCACTGATATTAATAATTAAAGAAAAGGAAGCTGATCATTTTAAATCTTCAGCTTCCTTTTCTGATCTCTTTTTTCAATAAAATCCTGTCGTATTATTAACGTAACGTAATAATCTTTCTCGGGCATTTTTCTACACAGACACCACACTCTGTACATTTATCTGCATCGATATGTGCAAGGAAATTCGTTACAGTGATCGCTCCTGCTTCACAGTTCTTCTCACAAATGCGACATCCGATACATCCTGCCTGACAAATTGCCAGCTGTACTTTTCCTTTTGCATTGGAATTACAGCGTACAAATGTCTTCTGCTCATATGGAATCAGCTCGATCAGGTGTTTTGGACATGCTGCAATACATTTCCCACATGCTTTACATGCTTCTTTGTCAACAACAGCAATTCCATCTACTACATGAATTGCATCAAACGGACAGGCAGCAACACAAGAACCGAATCCAAGACATCCTGAATTACATCCCTTTGCTCCTCCATTCTGCATCATGCTTGCCATCGTACAATCCTGAATACCTGTGTAATCATAATCTAAACTTGCTTTTTCGCAGGTTCCGGCACATTTTACAAAAGCGGTCTGTCTCTCTTGTGTGCCTGCTGCAACACCCATGACATCACCGATCTTTGCAGCAACAGGTGCCCCACCAACCGGACATCCACCAACTTCTGCTTCACCTTTTACGATTGCCGCTGCAAGTCCTGAACAGCCTGCATAACCGCATCCGCCACAGTTATTTCCCGGAAGAACACCTAAAATCGCTTCTTCACGTTCATCTACTTTTACAGCAAACTTCTTACCTGCGATTCCGAGGAAAACACCGATGAATAAACCGGTTCCACCGACGACTACTGCCGCCAAAATAATTCCTGTCATACTCATTTGCTCTTCCTCCTAAATTAATCCCGAGAATCCGAAAAATGCAATTGCCATCAGTCCTGCTGTAACAAGCACGATCGGAGTCCCCTGAAATGACTCACTGATATCATTGTATTCAATCTTCTCGCGGATTCCGGCCATCAGCACAATTGATACAAGGAATCCGACAGCTGTAGCAAATCCATTCACAACACCTGTGAGAAGTCCCATACCTGCACTCATGTTATCATAGTAGCCATTCTGTACGTTTGTCAGTGCTACTCCGAGAACTGCACAGTTCGTTGTGATCAACGGAAGATATACACCGAGCGCATTGTATAATGATGGCATCGCTTTCTTTAAGAACATCTCTACAAACTGTACAAGTGCGGCGATTACAAGAATAAATACAATTGTATTCAGGTAGGATAATTCTCCCCCCATGATATTTGGATTTCCGAGAATAAACTTATAGATCAATCCAGTTACAAAAGATGCGATCGTAATAACGAATACAACCGCTCCGCCCATTCCGGCAGCAGTCTTCACATTCTTGGATACACCGAGGAACGGACATATACCAAGAAACTGGCTCAGGACAACATTATTTACAAATGCTGAACCAACTGCAATTAATAATAATTCTTTCACTTTCTGTCCCCTCCTTTATTCGTTCTTTGCGTCTTCTTCGCCTGTCGGGAAGATCTTTCCACTGCAGGATGAAGCATTCCCACAGCTTGCACAGCCTTCTCCGCATCCGACCGTCTCCGGAACTTTCTTTCCTCTCTTCGCCATATTGTTCTTTACTTTATTCTGTAAAGCAACAAGACCTGCAAGGACAAAGAATGCTCCCGGTGCAAGGATGAAGATTGTCAGTGGCTCGTAAGATTCCGGCATAACACGGATATCAAAGATCTTACCAGCACCGATCAGTTCTCTGACAATACCGATTGCTGTAAGACCAACAGTAAATCCAAGTCCCATACCGATTCCATCAAAGATAGAAGGAAGAACCGGATTCTTTGAAGCATAACTCTCTGCTCTTCCGAGAATGATACAGTTTACAACGATCAGAGGAATATAAAGTCCAAGTGAATCATAAAGGCTTGGAACGAATCCTTCCATCAGGAACTGTACAATTGTCACGAAAGAAGCAACAATAACGATAAATGCCGGCATTCTGACAGAATCTGGAATAATCTTTCTCAACATAGAAATCAACATGTTAGACATGATCAATACAACTGTTGTAGAAAGTCCCATACCAACACCGTTGATTGCAGATGTTGTAACCGCAAGTGTAGGACACATACCAAGCATAAGAACGAAGGTCGGATTTTCTTTTACAAGGCCGTTATACAGCCGTTCTGTACATTTATTCATTACTTCCGCCTCCTAACTCATTTTGAAAATATACAAGTGCAGAGTCTACTGCATTTGTCACAGCGTTAGTTGTGATCGTAGCACCACTGATGGCATCGATCATGTCATCTCCTGACTCTCCTGTCTTTGTATATGTAAACTTTTCTACATTCTTATCTTTAAACTGATCTTTGAAATCTGCTTCCTTAGCTTTCATTCCGAGACCTGCTGTCTCACTGATACTGAGCATCTCAATACCTGTTACTGTTCCATCTTCCCTGATACCTACAGAAATATCAATGTCTCCGCCGTATCCTTCATGTGATGTAACATTTACAACATAACCAACGGTCTCGCCGGAAGCGTCTTTTCCCTCAGCCACCTCAGAAATATCATCTGAAGTGTATCCATTTTCTTTCAGAAGAGCAGAAGCTGCATCAGCATCAAATTCTGTATCCGATTCAAATGTCTCTGCATCTGAAAGAACAGAACGAAATGCTTCCTGTTTTGCCTCCTCCTGTGCTTTCGCGATCGGATCTTTTGTCACACCATATACAACTCCGAGAAGGAGACCCGCAACAACAGTGATCGCTGTCAGAATCAACGTGTTTTTAACAATTTTATTCATTACTTTTCTCCTCCTTTACCAAATGGTTTTGGAAGAGTAACCTTCTCGATCAACGGAACCAAAAGGTTACTGATGATGATCGCATAGGAAACCCCTTCTGCTGATCCACCAAAAAGACGGAACAGACCAGTCAGACATCCAAGACAGATTCCAAAAAGGATCTTTCCTTTGCTCGTAATCGGAGATGTCACATAATCTGTTGCCATAAACCATGCTCCAAGCATCAGACCACCACCACAAAGATGTGCTGTGATGTACTGAGGATCGAATCCATATCCTCCAAACAATGTGATAAAAATCACAAATGTCACAATGTAAGTTCCAGGAATTCTAAGGTCAATTACCCCCATAAGAATCAGGAACATTGCACCGATCATAATTGCAACTACAGAAGTCTCTCCGATTGTTCCTCTGATATTTCCGAGAAGCATAGACAATGTATTCACTGTTTCTCCTGCTTTCAACTCTGCCAGAGGAGTCGGCCCCGTCACTCCGTCGTAAACAAAATAAGTCATCTTACCTGCAAAACAGATCAACAGAAAACAACGTGCTCCCAATGCAGGGTTCATGAAGTTCTGTCCAAGTCCTCCAAACAACTGTTTCACAACAATGATGGCAAATACTGCACCAAGCACACCCATCCACCACGGGAGTGTCGGAGGAAGATTCAATGCGAGCAGAAGTCCTGTTACAACTGCACTGAAATCATTGATCGTAATTGGCTTATGCATTAATTTTTCATAAAGATACTCAGATAAAACAGCCGCTGCCGTTGTAACAACTACAAGAATCCAGGCATTCTCATGACGGAAATTCCAGATTCCAAAAAATGTAGCCGGAAGAAGTGCGATCACAACATAAAGCATAATGTTGCTGCTTGTCACTTTATCACGGATATGCGGCGAAGAAGATACGTTATATTTCTCGTTCACTTTACTTCAACCTCTCTTATTTCTTCTTTCTATTCGCCAATGCTGTCTTACGCATTGAACCAATTGCCTGTTTCAGCTGACGTTTTGCCGGACAGACATAACTGCAGGAACCACATTCCACACATTCCAATCCATTCCATGCAACAAAAGATGCCTCATCTTTTCTCTTTGAAAAGTCTGCAAGTCTGGATGGAATAATTCTGCTTGGACAGATCTCCACACATCTTCCACAGTTAATACATGCAGTCTCAAGACTCTTTGCCACAACGTCTTCTTTAAAAAGCAGAATAGAGGAAGAAGTCTTTGTAACCGGTGCATCCATTGTCACCATGGCAAATCCCATCATCGGTCCTCCGGAGATCAGTTTCTGCGGTTCCGCTTTCAAACCTCCTGCTGCCTCAACCAGCTCTCTGTGGTTTATTCCAAAAGGAGCCATAAAGTTTCCTGGTTTTTTTGACTGCATCGCCGCTCACTGTAACAACACGTTCCATCAACGGTTTTCCTTTGATTACTGCATTGTGGATTCCAATCAGAGTCTCCACATTATCAACAATACATCCTGCATCTGCCGGAAGCATGGTAGAATTGATTGCTCGTTTTGTCACTGCATAGATCAGCTGACGTTCTGCCCCCTGTGGATATTTTGTCATCAATGCTTTCACATCAATTCTTGGTTCGTCGGCAACTGCTTTCTGTAACTTTTCAATACAATCTTTCTTGTTATCCTCTACAGCAAATACACCTCTTGCATTTGGGAATAAAGAAAGGATGACCTTCATTCCGCTGACAAGATCTTCTGTATACTCAAGCATTCTTCTGTAATCTGCAGTGATATAAGGTTCACACTCAGCACAGTTTGCAATAATATATTCTATCTTATCCGGTTCCTTCGGAGAAAGCTTTACCTTTGTAGGGAATCCTGCTCCACCCATTCCTACGATTCCGGCATCTCCAATCTTATTAATGATTTCTTCCTTTGTCATCTCTTCCAAAGGCTTTACCGGTTCATATTCAACTTCCTTGTACTCTCCATCGTTTTCTACAACAATGCACTCCACCTGGGATCCGGTTGGATTAAAACGTTGTTCCAATCCTTTCACTTTACCGGAGACAGATGAATAGATCGGAGAAGATACAAATCCTCCCGCTTCAGCAATCAACTGTCCTTTCAGCACACAATCGCCTTTCTTAACTACCGGTTTAGCCGGTGCTCCTATATGCTGCGAAAGTGGATAGACCAGTTCACCCTGAGGTACTACAGGTCTGATCGGCTGATCCTTTGAAAAACGTTTTCCATCATCCGGATGGTATTCCGCCTTTAAATGTCAAAAGCCCCCATCTCATTTCCTTCCTTTCTTTTATCATTGTCATTACAACAATAATATTTTAATTTTGTAATACTTATTTTACTAGAATGCGCTCTGAAAATCTAGCAAATATGTAATAATTCTTGTATCTTTCGCTATACATCTTGTCGAATTTTTAACAGAAAAAGAACCTGCCAATGGCCGGTTCTTCTAAAAAATAATTTATATCTTATTCCTCTGTCTCTTCAGCGTTATCAGCCTCAAGAGCTTTCATGCTCAGGCTGATCTTCTTCTCTGCTTCGTTAAGATCAACGATCTTAGCTGTGATTTCCTGTCCGATTGCAAGAACATCTGCCGGTTTCTCAACATGAGCTCTTGAAATCTGGGATACATGAAGAAGTGCATCAACACCTGGTGCAAGTTCTACGAAAGCACCAAAGTCTGTCATACGTGCAACTTTTCCTGTAACAACTGTTCCTACAGCGAAATCTTCTGCTGCATTTACCCAAGGATTTGTCTCTGGGAATTTCAGGCTGAGTGCAATCTTTGTATCATGAATGTCTTTTACAAGAACTTTCAGTGTATCTCCTACATGGAATACTTTCTTCGGATTGTCAACTCTTCCCCATGACATCTCTGAGATGTGAAGAAGTCCGTCAACACCACCAAGGTCAACGAATGCTCCGAAATCTGTTACATTCTTAACAGTTCCTTCTACTGTATCACCAACATTGAGTTTCGCGAACAGCTCTTTCTGCTTCTCAGCACGCTCTGCTACAAGAAGCTGTCTTCTATCACCGATCACACGGTTTCTTCTCGGGTTGAACTCGCTGATTACGAATTCGATTTCCTGTCCTTCATACTTGCTGAGATCTTTCTCATAAGAATCGGAAACAAGGCTTGCCGGGATAAATACTCTTACTTCATCAACTGTTGTACAAATACCGCCGCCAAGAATCTGTGTAACTGTAGCTTTCAGCACTTCGTGGTTTTCATATGCTTCGCGCAGTCTCTCATTTCCTTTTTCTGCAGCCAGTCTCTTATATGTAAGAAGAACCTGACCCTCTCCGTCATTTACTTTCAGTACCTTAACTGTCATTGTATCACCTACAGATACAACTGTTGTAAGGTCAAGAGACTGATCGTTGGAATATTCGCTCTTTGTGATGATACCATCTGCTTTATATCCAATGTTCAGGATAATCTCATCCGGTTTCACGTCGATTACTGTACCTTCGACAACCTCTCCATTGTGAATTGTTTTAAATGACTCTTCTAACATCTGTTCAAAAGATAATTCTGACATTATTTTGAACCTCCTCAATTATATTGTTGGGCGTGGATGCCCCTGCTGTAATACCTACCGTTTCCACTGACCCTAATTGATTCAAATCCAAATCGCCAAGTGTCTGTATATAGTACGTATTGTTACATGCTTTGCGGCATATTTCAAATAACTTCTGGGTATTGGAACTATGTTTGTCACCAATAACGATCATAGCATCCACCGTCTCTGCTATGCTCTGCGCTTCTGTCTGGCGCTCCTTCGTAGCATTACAGATTGTATTTAAAACACTTACATCATAACTCTTTTTTTCAAGAATTTCAACTAATTCTTTAAATTTATTGTAATTAAATGTCGTCTGGGCAACGATACAAATCTTTTTTCCCTGCTCACAAGAATAATTTTCTGCTTCTTCCTTTGTCTTGAAAGACCTCTACATGATCTCCTGCCCATCCCTTAATTCCCTGAACCTCCGGATGTTCCGGATTTCCAATGATAATAATATTCTCGCCCATCTCACTGTGTTTCTGCACGATATTATGGATCTTCTTAACAAATGGACACGTAGCATCTACAATCTGGATTTTCTTATTTTCCAGTCTGTCATACACATCTTTTGCCACCCCATGAGAGCGGATAATAACGGTTCCTCTTTCCAGTGTATCCAGCTCTTCTTCGCTGCGAAGAACAATCACACCTTTCTGCTCCAGATCTTTCACCACTTCTTCATTATGGATGATCGGACCATACGTATAGATTGGAAGATTCTGATTCTCTTCCACCTGTTCATAAACTGTATCCACTGCACGCTTAACGCCGAAACAAAATCCAGCTGATTTCGCCTTTATTACTTTCATTCTATCCAACTCCTGCAAATTTATCTATGACAATATCTGGAAATCGTGTTTACAACTTCTTTCAGTGTCATATCCGAACTGTCAACAAGTATTGCATCCTCTGCTTTTTTCAGTGGCGCGATCTTTCTTGTCATATCACGGTAGTCTCTTTCTTCAATATCTTTCTCTATCTCTTTCAGATCGCACTGTACTCCCTTTTCAACAAGCTCTTTATATCTTCTCTTTGCTCTGATTTCTACGCTTGCTGTAAGATAGATTTTTACATCTGCATCCGGAAGCACATGGGTACCAATGTCTCTTCCATCCATGATCACATCCTTCTCTCTTGCAAGCGTTCTCTGAAGTTCCAGAAGTTTTTCTCTGACTTCCGGAATCGCAGATGTCATAGAAGCCATATTTCCAACTTCTTCTGTACGAAGCTTTGCTGTAACATTCTCTCCGTTTACATAGATCTGCTGGATTCCGCTTTCATAACCAATCGTTACTTCCACATCTTTGCAGGCCTCTATAATCTTTTCTGTATCTTTTGGATCAATTCCAAGATTCAGAAAGTGAATGGCCAATCCACGGTACATTGCGCCGGTATCTACATAAATATATCCGTTTTCTTTTGCAACCTGCTTTGCAATTGTACTTTTCCCTGCCCCTGCCGGTCCATCGATTGCTACATTATATCCCATTTTTATTCCTCCATCTTTTCTTTCCACATTCCATTTTCAAATCTATTCGTTACTGTTCACACGATGTGCGACCAGCAACATCTATTCTTCCTGTCACAGGATTCAGACATTCCCCAGTAAAATTTCAATCACATCCTGCGTTAATTCCGGCAAGATACCCTGTTGACCACGCAATCTGAAGATTATATCCTCCGGTCACTGCATCAAGATCAAGCACCTCTCCGGCGAAATATAATCCTTTCATTTTTTTGATTCCATTGTTCCCGGATCGATCTCCTTTACAGATACTCCGCCTTTTGTAATGATTGCTTCATTATAACTGCGAAGCCCTGTCAATGTCATTGTAAAATCCTTGATCAGATGAACCAGTCTCTGTCGTTCTTCTTTTGTAATCTCATTCACTTTTTTCTCAGGTTCAATCTCCGAGAGTTCTATCATAACAGGCTTTAATTTTGCCGGAAAGAGTGAATCGATTGAATTTTTATACTGTTTATTATGGTTTGCATCAAACTCTCTGAGGATTCTTTTATCAAGTTGTTCCTCACTCAATGCCGGTTTTAAGTCTATATGAAGTGTAAGTTCTTTTTTTCTTAAAGTTTTTCCCACCACACTGCTCGCGCTCAGAATAACCGGTCCTGTTACACCATAATGTGTAAAAAGCATTTCTCCGAATTCTTCGTAAAGTTTTTTCTTCCCATCTGTGATACAAATTTCTATATTTCGAAGAGATAATCCCTGCAATTCTTTCGCATACCATTGTCTGACTTCCATCGGTACAAGTGATGGAAGGAGTTCTGTCACTCTATGCCCTGTTTCTTTCGCAAAACGATATCCATCGCCTGTAGAACCCGTAGAAGGATAGGAAATACCACCTGTCGCAACAATCACAGCATCTGCCTTCATTTTCTTTCCATTAGTTAATAAAACCCCACACACTTTATCCTGCTCACAAAGCAGTTCTCTCACCTCTGTGTGAAGAGAAACAGCTACTCCTAATGATTTTAACTCTCTTGAAAATGCTGCGATCACATCAGAAGAATGATCTGAAACAGGGAAAACTCGTTCTCCACGTTCAATTTTCGTCTTCACACCAAGTTCTTCAAAGAAATCGATCACCTGCTGATTTGTAAAACTGTAAAATCCACTGTATAAAAAATTTCGGATTACTTGTCACCGCCGTAAATAAATCTTCTATATCAGCGGCATTCGTTATATTGCAGCGTCCTTTTCCTGTAATGAACAGCTTTTTCCCAAGCTTTTCATTCTTCTCAAGCAACTGAACATTCTGACCATTTCTTGCAGCGAAAACTGCCGCCATCATCCCGGCAGCCCCGCCGCCCACTACGATCACATTACTCATGCTCTATTCTTCTCCTTTATTCTGTCTGTAAGACTCGTTCGTTCCTGCGCTGCCACCTTCCTGGCTGCTTTCTTCTCCGCTGTAAACCTGATATTCACCCCAGATTTTCTCCAACGTCTCTAACGTCGAAACAACTTCCTTCTGCTTTTTCATACAAATCGCAACAATCAGTGCATTGATCACACTCAATGGTGCAACAAGTGAATCGACAATAGATGCCATATCACTTCTTGCGATCAGATTGCAGGAAGAATACTGATTCATAGGTGAATGGATACTGTCAGTAAGTGTGATTACTTTTGCCTTTCTATTGCTCGCAAATTCCAATGCTTTCAATGTTCTCATCGAATATCTTGGGAAACTGATTCCTATGATCACATCCCCTTCTCCGATTCGAATAATCTGTTCAAAAATCTCACTGGAACTGTTTGTATTTACTGTAATTACATTGTCGCATACAAGATTCAGATAAAATCCCATAAAAGAAGCAAGTGGTGCACAGCTTCTGATTCCCACAACATAGATTCTCTTTGCTTCTAAAAGGGTATCAATTGCCCAGTTAAATGCCTTATGATCGATTGCAGACAAGGTCATCTTGATTTTCTCAATGTCTGACTGAAGAACGGTTTCGAGAATCTCACTCTGTGTAATTCGTCCATAGGTCACTTCCATACGCTGGATTGAATTCAATTTATTACGGACAAGTTCCTCCAACGCTTTCTGAAATTCCGGGTATCCCCTATATCCCAGCTGGGTTGCAAATCGTACAACCGTAGATTCACTGACACCCACAATCTCTCCAAGACGCGCTGCTGTCAGAAATACAGCCTTATCATAATTTTCTTTCACATATTCTGCAAGGCGCTTCTGCCCCTTGCTCATCTTCTCATATTTTGCTTCGATCCTTCCGATCAGCTCATTCATATTCGCTTCAATATTGCGTTCTGATGTTTCCATTCTTTTACACTATTCCTAATCCCTAAATATTTCATTATCCGTCCAGCAGCTTCAACAGATACATAAGAGTTCTGTCATACCTCTGACTTGCTGATTACTTCACAGCCCGCGTGTACTCTTTCAGCCAGATTCGTTCTTCCTCTGAAAGGTAAGGGGACACCTTTTCATAAACCTGCTTATGATAATGATTCAACATTTCTTTCTCCTCTGTACTCATTTTCTCCGGCAAGATTGCATCCAGATCAATTGGTACATAAGTAAGAATTTCAAAATTCATAAACTGTCCATACTCATTCTTAACTGTTTTTCTGACAAGCAGCTCATTTTCCAGACGAATTCCATGAGAACCCTCAATATAGATTCCCGGTTCATCTGTGATCACCATATTCTCTTCCAATGCCGGAGCCGACCTCTCTCCCTCTTTCCAACGGAAATTGATCGGTCCCTCATGGATATTCAATAAATAACCAACACCATGCCCCGTTCCATGATTAAAGTTCAGTCCTTCTTTCCAAAAGATCTCTCTTGCAATACAATCCAGATTCGCACCACTGCATCCTAGAGAAATACAGTAGTTCGCCTAGGCCGTAGCATTGCTCTTGCAACCAAGTGTGAAATGTCTTTTTTCAAGGTTCCCCACTTCTCC
>ENA-OQDT01000422-OQDT01000422.1-human-gut-metagenome-genome-assembly--contig:-NODE-422-length-27431-cov-11.402139_pt1 | contig 27431 bp, 35 predicted proteins | sample MGYA00242786_ERZ504617 | MGnify/ENA primary metagenome ERZ504617 (study PRJEB26092, sample SAMD00036337) | human gut metagenome | host: Homo sapiens | study: EMG produced TPA metagenomics assembly of...
CGAGTGGATGTATGCAAAGGGGTTATAGTGCATGGACTTCTTGAAGTTGATGGTATTTAGGACCTTGATTCGGTACGGCTCATAAATGACCTTGCCGTGCTTATCCTTCATGGGCTTTCCGTCCTTCTCCAGCTTGGGTGCGCCCCTTTGGAGCATTTTTCCACACTCCACCAGAATTGTTCCCTTCGGAAGCGTTTCGTCAAGACAGAATGTGCATTTTATTTGCAAACATTTTATGAACAACTCACATCCTGCCTTGACGATGGTTTTATCCGCACATGGCGGCGTTGCGAATGTCGTTTTTGATAAGGCGTAGCACCTTATCGTCCATTGTTTCCTTGCTCGTCTGACTGAAATGGATGCCCACCATGTAGGTGGTCCTTCCAATCTTTCTGACAAGGACGGGTGCGGTCTGCTCGGTGGTTGTGGGTGCTGTGTTCTTTGTTTTTGCCATTGAATACCTCCTTGAAATGGAAAAAGCCAGACAGGGTGTGAGGGGCGGCAACGAAGTCCGGCAACGGGCTTCAAAAAACCTCAAACATAGTCCTATCTGGCTCTTTTACTATTTTTACTTTTTTCTTTGATTTCTCCGTTGCTTTCGTTGCCGGAGAAGAAAACTCCTTGTAAATAAAGGGGTTTTAAGGGATTAGCCCTGCAACGGGGTCGGCAACGGGATAGCAACTGGCTCGGCAACACGGTCAGTTTTTCAGAATGGAAGTTCCATCTGTCGGGCTTCTTCCTCGGTCAGTTCCCGAAAACCGTCAAGCAAATTTGAGCCTGTTGCCGATAGCTCGTTGCCGGACGGTGGGGTGCGTTCCCATCCTCGCTGTCTGCCGTACTTAGCAAAGATACGGGGATTTGAAAATGGTGTCCATCCCTCGATGCTGTTGTTCATAATCTCGTTGATTTCTCGGATTTCCCATTGCTTCGGCTCGTCAAAGGGATGGTTCAGAGCTTCTGCATAGATCAGCTTGGAGCAGACCTGTGTGCCGTTGTAATTATCAAGGAAAGACTGTATCAGTCCTGCCTTGGTGTCCTCCGGCATGAATTGCTTTTGCAGTTCTTTCAGTTCCTTGTCCATATCCTTGGATAAGGTCAGCCTTACAGGGAAATTATGATAGATGAACATGGCTTCTGCCCACATAAGGTCAATGAACGCTCTGGATGCAGCTTCATCTTCCAGAATGTGAACCACGGCATTTTCGGGGTGTACCATGATGGGCAAGAACCTACGGTTGCCGCTTCGGTCAAGGGGCAGAAAGTCCATTGTATTGGAAGAACCGCCGAACACGCATTGCCTAAGTCGGTCTGCCGGATGGGTTTCATACGGCACTTTATAGGTTTCTTTCGCCCTGCTGATAAAGGACTTAATATCCTCAATGCTCTTGGCGTTGGCTGTGGCAATCATTTCCGACATTTCGATTATCCAATGCCCCTGCATCTTGCGGTAAACATTGTCATCGTCAATCTTCTTTAGGTCATCGGAAAACCATTCGTCCTTGACTGCCAACAGTCGGAAGAAAGTGGACTTTCCTGCACCTTGCCCACCAACAAGGCAGAGCATGACTTCAAATTTGCATCCGGGCTTGAATACTCTGCTGATAGCTCCCAACATGAACAGTCGCAAGCATTGATAGGTGTACTCGCTGTCCTCTGCACCGAGGAAACGGGTCAGAGCGTAGCGGATGCGTTCTGTGCCATCCCATTCCAGACTGTTCAGATAGTCACGGATGGGGTGGTACTTATTGCAGTCAGCGACAATGGAGATAGCTTTCTGGATTTTCTTCTCGCTCGTCAATGCGTATTTATCTTCCAGATAGAGCATCAGATAATTCAAGTCCGTATCGTTGAGTGTCGCTGTCTGCTTGCTCCACCAAAGGGGCTTTACAATGTCGATACGCTCCGTGAGAATGTTGTACCTGACAGCACCTTGCAGATATGGGTCATTCTGAAATACTGTCAGACAGTTCCTTATGCTGTTCTTGATAGCTCCGCTATCGGTCAAGTCCAGACTTCCTCTGACTTCTTCCACGGTCATGCTCGGCTGTGGGTTCTGCAAATCGCTGTTCAAGTTTCATCACCTCTTTTCTTTGCTCGGCAACCAGAGCTTTCTTTTCTTCGGGAGTGCCGTACAAGAGAATATCAAGCAGATATTCGATATAGCTTTCTCTTTGCAGGGCTTCCACGAACAGGGGATGCCATTCATCCTCCGGCTGTATCGGTGCGTACTGCTGTTTCCATGCTCGGAGAGAGTGGAAGTAATCGGTCAGCACCTTGTAGCATCGGTTTTCTTCCTGTTGGTATCTCTGTTCGGGGGTAGGTTCTCTAATCTTTGGTCTGACGGATGGCTTCTGTCTGCTGTCATAGCAGATACCAAAATCATCAGCTAACTTCATGGCGGCTTCTTTGCTTGGCAGTCCGAACAGTCGAGAAACAAAATCAACTGCATCTCCGTCTGCTTGGCAAGCGAAACAATGGAAACGCATATCCACTTTCATGCTCGGATTTCTGTCATTGTGAAATGGGCAGACTGCCATGCCGTGACGATTGACACGGATGCCGTACATCTCTGCCGCCTGTCGGGTGGTAACATTGTCTTTTATTGCTTCAAATACATTCATTGCATCATCCTTTCGGGAAACAAAAAAGGCACTCGACATTTTCGCAAAGAAAACGGCAAGTGCCTGTTAGAGTTCCATATTCTGTTTTTTGTGCTGCGGAGATTTTTGCTCCGGCTGTTTCTTGCCCTGCTCCTGCAGGAACTTCATTTTCTCCGTTACGGAGTATTTCGGTTCGGGTTTCTTCTCAACTGCCTGTTCCGGCGTGAGGACTTTGCCGACCCAGTAGCGAATATCTTTCATCGGCTGTAATTCCTCTTTGACCGTAGCAAGCTGTCCGGCAAGCTCGGTGTGGGTTGCTTTCAGTTTGTCATACTCTGTTTGCAGGGCATCCAGATTGACATTCAAATCAACGCCCTGTTTTTTCAGATAACGGAACGCCTTGTTGAAGCTATCCAGTTCGTCCTTGTGACTTTCTGCATAAGCGGCTTGCCTTGCTTTCCAACCGATTTTCAGATATTTGTCATGGACTGCCTTGTGGGTCTTGCAATCGGCAACCGCAGTCTGAATAGCGGTAATGACTTTCATTCGGTTCGATGCGGTTTTCATTTCCTTGCTGATTGCTCCGGTTTTCTCATTCACACCTTGCAGGGCGGTGTCCAAATCTTCCAGAGTGAAAAGCTCATGTTCTTTCAAATAGATCAGAGCTTTGGAGACAGCTTTCAAATCATCGGCTGTGCCTTTCTGCTGTCCGTACCTCGACCATTCGCTGCGTTCTGACTTTCGCAGATTCATATAATCACGGAGCAGATTGGAGAGATTGGGCGAAGCATTTTTCTTTTCGGCTTCCACTTCTGCAAAGGCTTCTTTGGTCGCTTCCAGAATATCCGCAATCCAGTCTCGCAGACTTTTGATGGTACTGCGGATAGCGTTCATCATGCGGTTAGCGGCTTTAATGTCTCGGTTCAGATTGCCGATATTGGTTTCAATGCCCTTGCGTTCCAGAGCAGAGACAGCGGCTCCCATGTGAACAGTCGGGATAATATCAAGTCCCTGTCTTTCATAGGAACGCATATCCACACGCTCAGCACTTCCGGCAAGCTCCAGATATTTATTCTGAATGACTTCCCATCCGTGTCTCCATTCCTCGGCATGATACTGTTCGTTCCAGTCAACGGTATCTTCCTTATGGCTTTTCCATCTGCCGGACGGGAGCTTGATACGCTCGCCGTTCTCGTCAAGGTCATAAACCTTTCGGCTCTTGGGCATCCACTTTCCGTTTCCATCAATGGCTCGCATGGTCAGCATGATGTGACAATGGGGATTGTGTCCGGGAGGATCTGGGTCATGGATTGCAAAATCACAACACATTCCTTTGGACACGAAATACTCATTGCAGTATTCCTGCATCATCTGCGGACACATTTCAAGCGGCACTTCTCTCGGCAGGGCAACAACGAAACGCCTTGCAAGCTGTGAGTTCCATTGTTTCTCCACTTCCTCGGCAGAGTTCCAGAGTGTTGCTCGGTCTGCGTATTCGGGTGGAGCATTGGTAGGGAGCATGATTTCCGTGTAAACAACCTCGTGCTGTTTTCTGCGGTGGTCTTTGTGCTTCTGGTCATACTCGGAAAAGAGTTTTTCTCCGGCTTGGTAAGCTGCTCCGGCAACTGCGGAATTGCCCTTGCTTCTCTGAACAATTCGTATGTTCAGATGGGGTACTGGCATTTTGTTTGAACCTCCTTTCTCGGTGCAATAAAAAATGACCGATACTTTTCAGCAGCGGTCAGATGGGGAAAGTATAAAACTTGCTGACGGTGAATGATTGCTTGCAATCATTCATCGGTGGCAAGTCCACAAAGGGGTAGCTGTCACAAGACAGCGCAGGGGAAGTGTAGCTTCCTCTGGATGATTGGAGCAAAGGACTTTTGCGGAAATCATCAAGCTCCCTGCAAGGGGCTTTCGGCAGACGCAATCACCATCTTTAGGTGGTGTATAATTGCGCCCTGTTTCTCAACAGGGTTTTTAGCTCCCGTTCGGTTGCTCATTTTCCTTTCGGTTCGCAATCAGCATATTCAGCTTCTTTTGAACCGCTTCGCTGTGGAAGATGAAAGTCAGAAGCTCCATCACATCATCGTCCGTCAGAATGGTCGGTTCTCTCAAAAAGGTTTCCAACATTCCGGCACGAGTACAAAGGCGGTGGGTTCTCTCGCTTCGGGTCAGTCGCTTGATTTCGCTTTCCAGTCGCTTTTCCTTGTGCTTGGCTGCGGTCAGCTTTTTCTCCGCAACATACTGTTCTCGTTTCAGCTTTTCCAACTTCTCATTGGACATCGGGTCAACTCCTTTCGCAATAATGGATAAAACAAAAGCGACCAACTTTTTACGGTTGATCGCCTTTGGCTTAGTCATTATTCAAATGAAATGTAAATAGTTAAATTATCGGGTATGTAGCTGATACTCAATCCTTTTTCGTCATTAGATAGAAGCGTACCAATAGAAACATAGTCCTGTCCCTTGATTTCTTCTGATACATCCTCAATCACGGAGAAGCCTTCTTGTTTCAACAGCTCCATATATTCGTTATAAGCACTTTCGTCTATATCTACAATGCTGATACTGCAATTCTCGTGTTCTGTATCGAGCATAGCCCACGCAACTGTACCGGACGGAACAGGAAGTCCCTCTGTGTATTCATTCACAGGCCATACACCCTCATCAAGCATCGTAATACTTTCAGATTGTGTATTGCTTGTGTTTCCTGTGCCAGTTGGTGTTGTTCCCAGGTTGGAACACGCTGTCAATGACAGCATAAGTAAAACCGCAAGTATTGAAATATATTTTTTCATAGTTACCTCCTGTTGTTGCGGACTGTTCGGATAATCTGAATGACAGCAAATGTAACAGCGATTATGCCGACCACTAAAATGACTTGTGATGCATCAAAACCGAAAGTCCCCTCAACTTGAATGTTTGTCATTGCGTCTGCTTGCCCGATAGCTCCATCTGGCACTTTATCAGATTTTGCAGTAGCATAAATTACAAAAGCAACAACAGCTACCACAAGGGAAGTAACGCTTGAAATAATCCCTTTTCGTTTCTGGGGAGCAGAATTATCAATTCCAAACTGTTCTGCTGTATTGTCAGCAAATTCTTTTGGTGTCCCCAACCTTTCGATTACCTGTTGTTCAGTTTCTCCATGCTCTGCAGCAGAAGCAAAGATTTCATTCAGATCACGCACAACCTCAGTTTTGGCTTTGCGTGATAAATTCAATTCCTTTTCAACCTGCTTAATATATTGTTCTTTCATTCTGACACCTCCGTTTGTTGATAGCTGGCGATAAAGCCATTTACGCAATCTGTGTAGCTTGCCCAAAACATAATCAATTCCTGTAAAACTTCCTTTCCTTTGGGAGTAAGGGAGTAATATTTCTTAGAGCCACCATTAGCTGCCGCTGGTGCTAAACGACATTGAATTAGCTCTGCCTCCTGCAAGCGATACAGAATAGGGTAAATCGTCCCCTCTTTCGCATATCCCAAAACAGACGCACTGTTATTTAACTCTGTGATAATTTCATAGCCATAGGTTTCTTTGCGTCCGATTAAAGATAAGAGTATCATTTCAAGAGAGCCTTTTTTGAATTGTTGCACATACTTATTATCCATACTCTCTACCTCACTTTAGTTTTGCTACTTAGCATCCCTAAATAGCAAAACTAATTATACTACGGTCTGCAAGTTCAGTCAATATAGTTTGAAAGAAATTCACATCTATAGCGGTAAATTTTACATTTTCGTCATATTCGATACCTTATACATCCCTATGTACTTGCGGTCAAAACATCGGATACAGACCCGACATTTTGACCGCATATCAACCCTAAACGCTACATTATTCCGTCTGACTGGCGAAACCGTTTTGCTTGGCGTTCTCGCTTGCTTTTCGTCTGCGTTCCTCGCTGTACGGCGGTTGCAGACGGATGGACAGTCGGGATTTGTCCAGAACATAGGTCACGCCGCCTTGGTCATAAGTCTTATCCAGTCGGCAGAGGTCGGGGTACTTCTTGGAGAACGATGCCAGTCTGTTTCTCAGTCCGGCGTTGTAGGTCTGGATGTGTGCTGTGTCCTCGCCCTCGTTGAACAGGACGATGGTTTCCTTTTCATACTTCGTCAGCTTCGCCATAGCAATCCTCTCTGCGGTCATTCAGCACACGCTCCATAACTGCCTTGTCGTGGTAGTATTCATCCATTCGTACACGCAGATTGTGGTAGAAGCAGCGATACCATCTGTCCGCACCCTCTGCACTCAGCTTGATGGAGAGCATATAAAACAGCTTCTTCGCCGCAGGATCGGGAGCAATGGCAGCTACCAAACGCAAACGCTCAATAGTGGCTTTGCGGTTAGGGCAACCAAAGGCATACAGGGCTTCCATTTCGTTAAGGTTCATTTTCATAGTGTTTTCCTCCTTGAATGTTGGTAAAAATAAAAGCGACAGAGACTTCACAAGGAAATGCCTGTCGCTTTGTTTACGATATGAAATTGTTGGGTCTGGACTTATGAAATTCGGCTTATTCTTTCGGCTTAAACTCTGGATGCTCATAGACTTCCTTCATCAGCAGAACGCCCATAGCAAAACCATACTTGAATTGCTCTTTGTTCTGAATGTTCTGGCTGTCTGCCAGACGGTCATTGAGCCTTTCCAACTTCTCATAGTCCTCTTTGCTTAACTTCTGTTCAAAGTAGCTCATAATAGTTGTTGCGGCTTCGTTGGCTTCCCAAAATGCTTTGCATTTCGGAACAACAGTTTCTGACGGATAAATCTGCCCGTCAAAGATGGCATCTAAAATCATAAGTTCACGCTCCTTTCTCAGCAGTAAATCATTTCGTGCTTGACGATTTCCTCGGCTCGGTTGCGGATGGAGTTCATGGCTTGCACCCATAACATCTGGTCGATAGCTTTCAGAGCTTCGGTCACATTCTCCGCTTTCTTCATCTGCTCGATGATGCAGTCGCATCTTGCCGTTGCCTGTTCATTCAGATCAGCAAGGTAAGTATGCAGCTTGCAGGAGAGAACAAGGGTGGAATACTCGGCAGGGCGATACTGTTTCAAATATGCCCTGTGGAGATTTCCCCATTTTCCGACGGGGCGGTGTTCCTCCGGCAGCTTCAAGTCCGGCACATAGTAATCGCCTACAAGGATGTAGTCGATACCGTTTTCATGGATTCGGGGCTTCAATTCTTTCATGCGATATTCCTTTCTGCCGTTTTCTCGGCTTCCGCTTCTGCGGCTTTTTTCTCTTTTTTACGCTGTCTGTATCTGCGGACAGTCTCATTCCTGCGGTCTTTGCGTTTCTGCTCTTTGAGTTCTGCCAGTCGATTTTCTTCCTCCTGTTTTGACAGGATTTCTTCTTCGGTATCTTCCAACACAAACTGACCGATAAAATTGAAGTAAATATCAATCCTCTGGCTGCGGTTGACCGTTCTGCCGCCTGTGGCTTCAAAGATAACGATTTTGTCAATAAACTCGTTGAGCATGGTCTGTGTGATTTCCGTAAAGTCACGGTATCGCTTTACCAGTCGGACAAACATTTCTCCGCTTTCTTCCTCCTGCCGGAGTTCGCTGATTTTCGCTTCGATTTCAGCTACCCTCGCTTCAAGCTCCTGTTGCTCGGTGTCATACTGAGCCATGAGCTTTTCAAACTGCCTGTCGGGTATCTTGCCGGATGCGTTGCCCTCATAGAGTTTCTTGATGAAATTATCCAGTTCTGCAATACGCTTTTTTGCGGTCACAAGCTCCTTTTTGCTGTCGGTCTGCACAACTGCTTGACTGGCACTTGTAAGCTCTTTGACTTGCTGTAAAAATGCCTGTTCATCTTTCAGCACATAGGCGGCAACCTTGCGGATAGCTTCATCCACCAGACTGTCCAGAGTGGATGCCTTGATAAAGTGCATCGTACACTCGCCGTACATAGATTTGTAGGTCGGACAGCGGAAGTTGCTGTCTGCATCGTAGGTCTTTCCGTCTGCTCTGTGCTGTGAGTGGGGGCTTGCATATGAAAGGCGTTTTCCGCAATCCGAACAGTAAACCAGTCCAGACAGTCGGTGTGAGTAAGTCCCATTTGCCAGAGTTCGCTTTGTTTTCCTGCGGAGCTTCTGTGCCAGATGCCATGTTTCTTCATCGACAATGGCATCATGGGTATTCTCAAAGATGATAAGTTCATCGGGAGTGGCTTTTCTTCGCTTCTTGGTCTTGAAGTTCTCGCAGATGGTCTTGCCCAACACGGTATGCCCCATGTATTCCTGCTTTTCAAGAATGTAGGCAACTGCGGTACAGTTCCAACGGTAGGGGTCATGGTAGCTGTGGTTTCGGCTCTCTCCATGCTCAGATTGTTCCAGATAGGCAGACGGTATCAGCACTTTTTCCTCAGACAGCCTATTTGCAATCGCCTTTGTCCCCATGCCGTCAATAATCATCTGGAATATCCTGCGGACTACCTTTGCGGCTTCCTCGTCAATCAGCAGATGGTTCTTGTCCTCCGGGTCACGCTTATAGCCATAAGGGATAGCACCGCTGCATCGTTTTCCGTCCTGCATCCTTGAACGGAAGATGGCACGGATTTTGTTGCTTGTGTCCTTTGCGTACCACTCGTTCATGATATTCAAAAACGGAGTGAAGTCATTTTCGCTTGGATTGGCACTATCCACGCCGTTGTTGATAGCGATAAATCGGACACCTTTTTCGGGGAACATGATTTCCGTGTAAAAGCCGACTTTCAGATAGTTACGCCCAAACCTCGACATATCCTTTACGCAGACAATATCGACTTCTCCTGCTTCGACTGCGGCAATCAGAGCTTGAAAGCCGGGGCGGTTAAAATCAACGCCACTATAACCATCGTCCGTGAAATGGCGGATATTCTTAAATCCCTGTGATCGTGCATACTCTTCCAGATATTTCTTCTGGTTGGTAATGCTGTTGGATTCGCCCTGCATTTCATCGTCACGGCTCAATCGCTCATAGAGGGCTGTGTACTTGGTTTTCTTGGTTTCCATTGGCTTCCTCCTTTCTGGAAATTCATATAGGGTACAGAAAAAGCCACATGGCAGAAGATTTTGTCTTACCGTGTGACTTTTTCTCTGTCCTATATTATTGTAACCCTTCGGGTCCGTCACAGCATAGGAGCTGTGCATCTGCATCAGGTTGGGTTTCAGCCAGAATCGGGTCTTACCGGAACCGGAGCCGCCAATCACCAGTACATTTTTGTTTCTGGCAGTCTTGGGGTCCTTGGGGCGACTGTTCATGGTCAGGCTCTCCGTTTTCGTCAGAATCACATTGTTCTGAAATACAGGATCAACGTAAGGTGCAATATCCTCACGGGTTCCCCATGAAGCGTTTTGTCAAGTGCTTTTTTGAGTTATTGACGCAAATTATCGTGAAAGTGCAAAGTGCAAAGTGCAAAGGGTCTGCGTTTTGCACTTTCAGCTTGCGGGTTCGGGTGGCTGCTTCTTCTTGATGAAGTTGTACCATTGACCGCCGACACGCCTTGCGCCTAAAATGCCGCCCATGTTGCGCTTGGCGTTCTGTACCGTCCTTTCGGATATTCCGGCTTCGGCTGCGGCTTTTACAATGTCCTCGCTGGCAAGCTCTTTCCCGTCTGCAAGCAGGTCAAGTATCAGCCTTTCGGCTTGCTCGGTCTTGGTGGCGGTGTTGCCGCCCGCGCCGGACAGCAGCTCGTCAGCGGTGATGTCGTATTCGCCTATCCACGAAAAGCCCGTTTCCGGGTCAAGGCAAAAGGCAACGGGCTTGCCCTCCGGCGCAAGGGAAGATTTGTCATGGACGATAACGCGCACATTCGGTTCTCGCTTCACGCGCCCGATCAGCAGGACGCTCCTTGCTGCGGCGCGGAAGTCGATAGAACCTAAGCCCCGGTATGCGCTCTGCCCTCCGGCAGCTTTGTTGAGATGTCCGATAAGGATAACGGCGCACCCGGTACGCTCGGCAACATCGGCAAGGCGGCGGAACATGGGGCGCACTTCGTTTGCCCGGTTCATGTCGGTTTTTCGCCCATGTACGCCTGTATGGGGTCAAGGATAATCAGCCGCGCCCCGTTCTGCGTGATTGCCTTTTCTATGCGCTCATCGGACAGGGTAAGCTCCCGCTTGGCTTCATCAATCACAAGCACCCGGTCAAGGTCGGCTTCGGCTTCTATCAAGCGGGGCTTGACGGTATCGCCCAGCCCGTCCTCGGCGGTCTGGTAAATCACTTGGAATGGCGGCAAGGGCTTCATTCCCGGCAGCGTTCCCCCGGTGGTGCAGGCGGCGGCAAGGCGTAGGGCAAAGGTGGTCTTGCCCTCGCCGGGATTGCCTTGCACAATGGTTACTTTCCCAAAGGGGATATACGGCTCCCATAGCCATTCAACGGTCTGTGTGTCAACCTCGCTCATGCAGATAATCTCAACGGTTTCTTCCTGCGGCGGCTCTTTCAAGCCATAGACAGCTTCCCGCAGATATTTCCCGTCTGTGATTTCTGCCCGGTGCTGCAATACCTCGTTCCAGTCCTTGAAAAGAGGGATAAGCCGGTGAACGGTCAAGCCCTCCGGCACAAGCTCTGCAAGGCGGCTACAAGCGTCGTTTCCGGCTTCGTCGCTGTCAAGGCAGAGAAAAACGGTCTTGATGTTCGGACGGTCAGAGAGAAAGCGCAACAGGGCTTTTTCTCCCACGCCGCCCAACGCCAGATAGCTTTGCTTCTGCCAGTCCTTTTTGAACAGGCAGAGGGAAGATAAGAGGTCTATCGGGGCTTCAAAGACAAACAACCTTTCGCCCTCGCCACGGTAGCAGAAGTTAAAGGCCTTGTCGCTGCCTTTCACATCAAGCCGAAAACTCCCGGCTGTGCCGCGCTGATGGGCGTATCGCGGTATGCCGCTTTCATCTCTGCCGACGAATACGGCGTTATGGTGGGCGGCTTCCTCGTAAATATCCCCGGTGGAAAAGAAAAAGCCCGTCACATCTTCATCAATACGGCGGGCTGCTGTGAGGTAGTTCCTCGCTATGCGGTTGTCGGTGCTGCGGGGTGGCAGTCGGAAGTCGGATAGGGGCGCGGGGCTTGGTCTGTCCGGCGGCGGGGCGGCTCCTTTTTCGCCTGTCAGCAGTTCAACGGCTTCGGTGAAGCTCTTGCCGAAAAACTCCATGACAAAATCAATGGGTGCACCGCCCTTACTCTGGCTGTGCCTGTACCATTTGTTTCCCCGGACGGTCAGGCTGTCGTGCCGCTTCCAGCGGTATTCATTTCCGGCACGGGTAAGCTGCTCGCCCTGTGATTGCAGGAAAGAAACAAGGTCGGCTTGTTTGGCGCGGTCTATCTGTTCTTGGGTGTAATACGTAAAAGTTCAACTCCTTTCAGCGGTCTATATCATGCCGTTTGGTGCGGCTCTGCGTCTGCTCCGGTTGGTCGGCGCGGAGTGCAATATCCACGCACCTGCGGATTTTTTGAAGCTCGGCAACCTCGGCGCGGGTTTCTTTCAGTTTGGTATAATCGCCGTCCCTTTGTGTTTTGAGGTCAGCATATTCCTGTTCCCATTCCGCAATAGGCAAGGTCTTTGTTCCTTTCGGCAGATTTGCATGGAGATAGCGATTTGCTGCGTTCCATAGGGTCAGCTCGGCGCGGTGGGCTTCCTCGTACTTGTCGCGCTTGTTTGTCCAGCCGTTTTGCAGCTTTTTCAGTTCATCGTGAATGGGCTTGTACTCTGTGTAGTTCTTCCCGTATTCAATTAACTTTTGTAGCTTCTTCATGCGTTCCTCGGCGGTTTTCATTCCTGCCCGGATTGAATAGGCTCTATCACTGACAGAGGAAAGAGAAGCGTCCAGCTCGTCAAGATTAGAGATGCCATGCTCGGAGAGATAGTTGACCGCTGCCGCTATGGTTTTCAGTTCATCGGCTGTGTGCTGTTGTTGCCAACGCTGCGAATACTTCCGGCTCTTTTCTCTCTGAACGCTCAAATACTTCATCAACAGATTTGCAAGGTTGGGAGATTGCGGCGGCTGCTTCGGGGCGGTTTCCCACACTTTGAACAGGTCGGCAATCCATTCTTTGAGCTTGCTAACCTGCGCCCGGATTTCCCGTATAAGGCGGTTTGCTTTTTGGATATTTCGGTTCAGTTCGCCTTTCTCGGTGGCTACACCTTTCTTCTCCATTTGACAGGCGGCTACGCCCATATGGACGGTCGGTATTTCGTCAATGCCGCGCTCGGCGTTACTGCGGTGGTCGATACGCTCCGGGCTTCCGGCACGCTCAAGATAGTCGTTTGAAATATCAGCCCATGCCTTGCGCCAAACAAGCGCATTCTCTTGGCTGTTCCAGCCCGTGAGGTCAACCTTGTGCGTCTTATATCTGCCGCTTGGCAAGCAGATACGCTCACCGTTTTCATCAAGGTCATATTCCTTTTTGGACTTTGCCGCCCACGCGCCGCGCTCGTCAAGGGGGCGCATAGTCAGCATGATATGACAATGGGGATTGCCGCTGTCGGTGTCGTGAATGGCAAAATCCACACACATTCCTCTGGAAACAAATTGAGAGGAACAGTATTTCCGGACAAGCCGGATCTGTTCCTCTCTGGATAATTCTATGGGGAGTGCTGCGTCAATCTCACGCGCAAGCTGGGCGTTCCCGGCTTTCTCGTAAAGCTCCACGCTGTTCCACAAGGTTGAACGGTCAGAGAATGAGGGCGGCGCGAGGGGCGGCAGCATGATTTCTGTATGGACAACGCCGCCTTTGCGAGTGTAGTCATGGGTCATTCCGTCCCATTCGTTTGTCAGCTTTTCGCCGCTTCGGTAGGCGGCGGCAACGGCTGATTTGCCTTTTCCTCGGCTCACAATGCCGATGTTCCAATGGTAAATGGCTATGGGTATCACCTCCCGGATAGGATGATAAAACCCTCAAAAATGGTACAGACGCCAAAGGCGGGTGTACTGTTTTTGTGGGTGTGCAGGGATAGCCGCGAAGCGGCGCAAGGGGTGCAGCCCCTTGTTGCGGCAAAGCCGCCATATCGGAGCGCGGGGAAATCTCCCTGTGCGGAGATAAGCCCTCGGCAGAGCGCACACGCCCGTAAGGGTGTATAAGTGCGCCCTTAGTTCCTAAGGGATTTTCAGCTTGTCGTTTCCTCGGCTCGTTTTTTCAAAAACTCCTGTGCTGGCTCGCTCGTCAGGGCAAGCCGGAAAAAGGTCTGCGCATCCTCGTCCGGCATGGCAATAAGCTCCGGCACAAGGCTTTCCATGAAGCCGCCGCGCTTGCAAAGCCTGTGGTTTCTCGCCTTGCGTTCCTCGACGGATAGCTTCTGCTTGATGATTTTCTCCCGGTTCTCAAGCTGCCGGATTTTCTTCTTTCCGTCCTCAATCTCGGCTTGCAGCTCCTCGCGGGTTTTCTCTCTTGGCTTTGTCATGGTTGGTCGCTCCTTTCTGCTCATAAGCATAGAAAAAGGACAGTCGATTTTCTCGGCTGCCCTTGTGGGTGGCTATTCAATTTTAGTCTGCTGTTTTCAAATATATAAAATAGCTTGCTGTTCCGCCATAGCCATTTTCAGTATTCCATTCAGCTGTTACTTCATAAATATATCCGCCCAGTTTAAGAGTGAGTACGTTTCCAACAATAGTTACATCTTCGCTGTTTGCAGCAGGCTCTCCCCAATGTTCGTCACTCCAGCACTGCACACTTAAAATTGTATCTGGGTCTTCTGTAAATCTTAATGTAGCTGTTGTTTCTGTTGTTTCAAATGGCGGGGACAACAGATCCTTGCACTCTAACGGGTGTGGGCTATCAGCTATTGTGCTTTCAGCAGTTCCGTCAATATTTGTTTTTTGCCACGAATAAGTTCCTAATACTGCACCGATAGCGGTTTCGTCACTCACAACGCTTAATGTGGGCGGTTCTTCCAAAATTATATTGGCAGTCCCAGAGTTTAGTAATTCATTTGCATAGTTGTTGAGTGCTTCACATGGCTCATATTTTGTCTTATAACCGATACCGTCAATGACAATAAATGGGTTATACGCCATAATATCTGTTTGTGTACCGTCTACCATAGTCAAGGTAAAAACAACGCCTTGTCCAGCATACTCTGTGTAAGAATTATCCTCATTATAGACAACAACATCATTCAAATATTCAACTAATTCTTGGATATTTTCAATCTCAATCGTTTTGTCTGGCGGTGTTAATAACACTTTAGCGGAAACAATCTGCGCTGCGTCCAAATCCTTATACGGTTTTTTCCCCTGTTGTGAAAAAAATACGATTACCGCGATACCTACTAAAATGATACAAGCTATTGCAATCATCAATCTCTTTTTTCTCATGGAACAAGCCTCCTGTTCTTCTCTGTTACTTGTATAGATGAAAAAATTGAAAGGAAGTTTCACTATCTATAAATATCATAGCACATGGTTATGAATAAATCCACCTCATTTCAGCCTGTCAGTGGCCTTGTTTTCTCTGGCAGACCGCCGCGCAGCTTCCCGCCGTTCCTCGTTGTATGGGGCGGTCAGACGGAAAGAGAAGCGCCCCTTTGCAATCTCAAACTCCATGCAGCCCGTTTCGGGGTCTGCGTCGGTCTGGCGGCACTGGTCGGGGTGCTGTCTGGTGTAGGCGGCAAGCCGCTTCTTTAAGTCGGTGTTGTGGGTGCGGATATGGATAAGGGGGTCTTTCTCGTCAAACCAAATATCGGTGGTCTTTTCCTGCTTCGTAAGCCCTGTTCTCATGTAAGCTCCTTTCTGCGCCCCTGTTACGCAATAGGGGCATTTTTCGGGTGTTTTTTCCGGCTCTTGACTTGGGGGAAATGAGAATTTTCAAATAGAAACCGTCCAGACAGGGAATGGTTCGTCGGGGCGGCTGTTATCGCAAGATTTCCGTTTTTTCCGGCTCTTGACCGTCAGACGCAGATAAACGCGAACTGTCGGCAAGTACCAGTTTGAGCAGCTTGTCGCGGAACGTTTCTGTGCTGCTGTGATTGAAAAACAACTCCGCAACAATGGTCTGCCCGTTCCTCTGGGTTGTGATGATACTGTCGGGGGTCTGTTCTGCCATAGGCGGCTCCTTTCTTTGGGCGCAAAAGAGGGATTTCCCGTAGTTCGGAAAATCCCTCTTGGTTGACGGTTATTCTGTTTTACTGTGTGGGCTGTGCGGCGGCAGCCTGTGCCTTTCGCCTTGCCCGGTATTCCCGCGCTTTCATGCGGTCATACTCCCGCTGCTTTTCAAGGTTTCGCGCCCGGTACTCCCTTGAATACTGCCGGTGGTATGCGCGGCTCTTTTCCTTTTTGGCTTCTTCGATTTCCTCCCGCATTTGCCGGATTTCCTGCTCGGTCGGCTCTGCAAGCTGTGTCACTTCATTCTCAAACTTGCCGATATAATTGAAATATATGCTGATGTGCTGGATTGCGTATCTCGCCCTTTTCTGGTCGCGCTCATGCACTTCAATCCGGCTGATAAACTCGTTGAGAATGGCGGGGGTCAGGTCGGTAAAGGCGGCATGGCGTTCCGTCAGCTTCAAAAACTTCTGCGCCCGTCCTCCCGCGTTCTCATAAGCGGATAGCTGCTCTTGGAGCGTGGCAAGCTCCGCTTTCAGCGCATAGTATTCTTCCGAATACTTCTGCGACATTTGCTCATAACGGTCTTGCGGGATAGTGCCGAGGGCGTTGTCCTCATAGAGCTTATTCAGCACCTTGTCAATCTGTTCAAGGCGCGTCGTGATTTGCGGAATACGCTTCTGCTGCTTTTTGGTCTAGTCGGTCTGCTGCATGGCAAGGTTCTTTTTCACTAAGGCTTCAAACTCCGCCCGATTGCTGATAGAATAGTCCTCGATTTTCTTCAGCACTTCTGCGATGGTCTGCATGAGCAAGTCCGCGTCCATGATGTGCGGGGAATTGCATTTCAGATTTCTGGCTTTCCCCTTGTGGTACTCGCTGCAATAGGCAACATGCCGCTTGCCGCCGTTTCGGTAATCTATACGAATGTGCATTTTTGCGCCGCAGTCCTTACAGAAAAGCAAGCCGGACAGAGGGTGGATTTCCCCGTCCCCGTTGGGGCGTTTGACGGGTGCGTTTTCCAAAATCCGCTGTACGGTTTCAAAATCGCTGCGGCTGATAATCGGCTCATGCACATTTTCTGTGATGTGCCACTGACTCCGGTCTACATAGTGGTTATGTTTATCTCGGAAATGCTTTGTGGTCTTGAAGTTGACCACATCGCCGCAATACTCCTGCCGTGTGAGGATATTGGTCAAGGTGACTTTGTTCCACTTGCAGCGGTTATCCTCGTTGAGCGTCTTATTTTTACAGGTTCCCCACCCGCGGTCTTTCATGTAGAAAGTGGGGGTTGGGATTTGCTCCTGTGTCAGATGCACGGCGATTTGGTTGCGGTTTTTCCCGCCGATAAACAGACGGAAAATCAAACGGACAACCTCGGCGGCTTCCTCGTCGATTATCCAAAAATCCTTGTTGTCCGGGTCTTTGACATAGCCGTAAGGGGCTTCGGTGACAATCGGCTTTCCACTCATGCCTTTGGTCTTAATGCCCGTTTTCACTTTCTTGCTGATGTCCTTTGCGTACCACTCCGACATGATATTGATAAAGGGCGCAAACTCCAATGTGTCGGGCTTCTCGCTGTCTATCCCGTTGTTGACCGCGATAAAACGCACATTGTTCCGTCTGAATATCTCCATCGCGTTGCCTACTTGGAGATAGTCGCGCCCCCAGCGGGTAAGGTCTTTCATAATGCAGACACCGATTTTCCCGTTTTCCACATCGTCCATCATGCGGGAGTAGGCGGAACGGTCAAAAAACCTGCCGCTTTCGTCATCGTCGATGTAGTGCCGGATATTGGTTAGGTGCTGCCCTCTGGCATAGTTCTCCAAAAATATTTTTTGGTTCTGTATGCTGTTGCTTTCGCCGCCGTCCCTGTCCTCGTCGCCTACGGAAAGGCGGGAGTAAAGGGCTGTAATTTTGCTATAATCAGTCATGTGCATAACCTCCTGTGCGTCCATGTATGTGTCATTTACACTTAAAATTATGCACTCCAACGCGCCGTGCCGTACTCCATGCCCTTGCGGTATTTCTTGGCGTTTTTCTGCTTGGAGTAGACCACCAGCCGGATAATCACGGCTGCGGCAAGCCCAATCAGCAGATCGGTGGGATGGAAACTGGGGGCGGCGCTGGCAAAGGCAGCGGAGAAGCCCTGCCCGATATGTAGCAGCTTTGCAGACAGATCCGCGCCCTGCGCCAGTCGGAACGCCTGTCCGACCTTTCCAAACAGATAGACAAAGGCGAGATACGGAAGATGGAGTATGATTTGCTTTTTGATTTCCGGCTTCATCGGTCAATCCCCCTGTCCATATTTTTCACCTTGTCCCGCTTGGCGCTCTGGGCAGCTTCGGCTTTCTTTTCAGCAAGGTCATGCCGCACAGAGGGTTTTCGCTCCTTGTCCAGCTTTTTCTTGGAGAACTCCCGGAACGCTGCCGTCAGCACGTCCGCGTCCCGTCCCTTGAAAAACACAAGGTATCGGTCATCTGCCTTTTTCAGTGCAAAATCAATGCCGTATTTCTTCGCCGTGCTTTCAAAGGCTTTGATATTCGCATCGGTGATTTCGATATTGGAAACGCCCGTGCCATGCCGCATAAGCTGTTTCAGCGTTTGCTTGCCGCGACGGGGCGTGTCCCTTGCCTTGCGGTAGAGCTGCAAGAGCTTCCGCAGCGCGGCTTGCAGCACCTTTCCGTCCAGCTTTGCCGTCTTGATTGCAAGGGCAATCGTCTTTCGGGTTACTTCTTCCTGCAACGGTTATCACTCCTTTCGATTTTTCTGCCGCAGTCAGGGCGGGCGCACCCGCCAGATCAGCCATATTCTCATAGGCTTTCGTCCGGCGAACAGGAATAGTCCGGGATGCCCGATTTCGGCTTGCCCCAATCAGGGCTTGCCATGTCGTGCGCGACGAGGGCAGTATAGTAGTTGTCGATGGTAGACGGAGCGTTGAACAGCACCGCCCGCAGATATTGCTTGATGTTGCGGATCTTCGTGGTGTTCTCCCGCATACAGTCCATGACAAACTCAATGTGGCTGCTGTTCAGCTTCAAGAATTTACTCTTTACCAGCTCGGCGGGGTAATCGTCGCCAGCAATGCGGATCGTCTTTCGCGCAGAGCAGACAGTTTCCAGCATGAGGTCTACGATCTCGTCCAAACGCTCCTTGTCCATTTTCGGGTCCTGCTTGAGCGTGTCGTACTCGATATTCTCCATGATGATCTCACGGTAAATATCTACGGCACTCTGTTTGAACGCTTCCGTTCCTTTCCGTTCCGGCGCAGCCCTGCAAGGTGAGGGGTCAGGGGAAAGGATAGGAAAGGAATCGGTATTTGATAGATCCGTAATTGATTTTTCTTTCTTTGATAAGTTAGTTCTTGATCTATCTTTATTTAATTGCGTTGGATTTTCCGACGTCGGATTATCCGTTGTCGGATTTTCCAACATCGGTTTACCCGGTATTGGATTTTCCAACATCGGCTGCGGCTGCTCATAGATGGTATATTCGATAGCAGTCATTTTGCCTTTTTCATCGCGTCCTTGCTGCCGCAGGATATATCCGGCTTTTTCAAGCTCCCATACGGCGGTGCGGATCGCGTCGATACTCTCGCGGTTGATATGGGACAGCCCTGCAAGGGTATAGTCCCAATCCTCCGGCAGGGACAGCATTTGCGATAACAGCCCCTTGGCTTTCAAGGTCAGCTCCTTGTTTCGCAGATGGTGGTTTGACATGACGGTGTACCCGCTGTTGCGCTCCACCCGAAATACTGCCATAGGTTATCAGCTCCTTTCGCTCACTTCGCCGTGCCGCGCCGGAGGGCGGTCAGCTTGCCCGGCTCATACGGACATTCCGCGTACACACAGAACTGGTACTTCCAATGCGGACGGTAAAAGTGACAGGTATTGCAATCTTCACAGTCGGCACAGCCGCCGTTTTCGTAGCGGTCAAAGCCGGGCTTTCCCCGCATAAGCATTTCAAACGCACGGCTGCTGCCGTTCGTAAAGTACATTGTGGCTGCACCTCCTTTCAGATTTGGGCAGAAAAAACGCCGTAGACTTTTCTCAAAATCTACGGCGTGGGCGTATGCGAAAAGGGATGCTGCCTTGCGGTAACATCCCTTTTGACGCTTGGTTATTCAATTTTTGAGCTAACCTGTTTGCCCTCTGCCCTTAAAAGCGTTGATTTTACTGGGTTTCTGCTTGTTTTCCTATGTCAACGCTCTTAACGTGCGACTTTGTTTTCAAGCACATGAGAATTGCGGATACTGACTGTCCTTCGGTTATCGGCTTCCTGTTCCTCGCGGTAAGCTCGTAACCAACCGTAAAATGTACTCTTGGGTATGCCGGTGTCGGCGAGGATATGCGTCGACAGCTCACCGGATATAACATGGTCAATGACCAATTGTTTTTCTTCTTGTGTGTATGTTATCATATTTTCAACTCCTATATTGAATGCATTGAAATAATTTTACGACATTTTCTGTAGGAATGGAAAGAAATGTGGAAATATGATATAGTTAGAAAAACAATCATTTTTATTTGATAAAAAGATTCACGACTTTTTATTAATTATAAGACCAACGCCGGAAAAAACGTACTTAATGGGTGAAAGCGCTTTTAGGTCTGACAAGGGAGGTGAACAACATGGATGATCTGAGAATCATAGAACTCTACTTTGAACGGGATGAGCAGGCAATCAAGGAAACGGATGCAAAGTACGGCAAGCTCTGCCACAGTATTGCCTATAACATTCTGAACAATCACGAGGATTCGGAAGAATGTGTCAACGATACATACGTGGGAGTGTGGAATGCAATTCCGCCTACAAGACCGAGTAATTTTATGTCCTTTGTCTGTAAGATTGCGAGAAACCTGTCTCTGAAGCGGTTGGAGTTTATGAAGCGTGAAAAACGGTCAGCGGATGTAATGTTGTCCCTGGGTGAACTGGAATCGGTACTGCCGGATGATCGGTATGCCCCCGACGTGAGTGACGAGGACGTAGGCAAACTGGTCAGCCACTTCCTGCGCACACAAAAGGAGGACGTGCGAAATGTCTTTATCCGGAAATATTTCTACTTCGATTCTATCGGAGAAATTGCAGAGCGCTTTGGGTTTACCAAAAGTAAGGTCAAAAATATGTTGTTCTACACCCGAAACAAACTAAGGGATTATCTCATTAAGGAGGGCGTTGAAATATGAAAATACCGAGATTTTCTAATGCCATCGGTAACCTCGATGAGGATCTTGTCGAGGCGGCAGCAGAATGCAAGAAAAACAAAATCATTTGCTCAAATTGGGTTCAATAGCAGCCTGCTTTGCCGTGATCATTGTTGTAGGCGCGCTTGTTCTTCCATCGCTTTTAGGCGGCGAACCTACACCAGGAGGCACAAACGATAGGTATAAAGACATTAACATTATGGCAGACGAATCAGGAATTGTATGGCCATGGGAATATCAAACCGTTTTTGAGAAATACACTGAAGTAACAATTGACGGTATTGTATACCGAAGTCACGGTCGCCTTGTGTCTGAAGAACTCCTTGGCGATTTGATTGGAACATATACCGTATTGGGCATTGACGAAATTGAAGGAGATAGATACACTGAAAAATTTGAAGTGTATCAGTTAAAATATGCCGATAAGAGCCAGCTTGTCGCCGTGAGGATGGAAGGTAGTTGTTATACCTTCAAGAGGGATAATTATGAACCTCCGCACACGCTCGGTGAGCTCTTCAAGCTGGTAGACCTCCCAAAAGCAATTGAATTGAAGCGGTTCTCTGTAAACGGCGACAGTCCGAACAAAAAAGCACTATACACTGAGCAATGATGACTATGTATGGGAAGTTCTTGCCGGATGCGAAAAATGCACCATTTGTTGAGGATGAGAAATGGGTTGCACATGATAGAGAGTATTACAGTTTTACGATCACATCTGAAACTCTCGGCGTATATAAAGTTGCCATGTATGTTACTGTAGATGGCTATCTGTGGACAAACGCTTTTAATTACCAATACCTCTTCAATATCGGAGAAGATGCAGCCAGTAAGATTATCAAATATGCAAAAGAGAATTCCACCGAAGCAGAATATGAGCCGTATCAGAATACCATTGTCGGTAAGATTACGGAGATAACCGATGAGTATATTCTGTTAGACGATTCCATTCTCTGCGCCAATCCCGATGACGGAATCACGTACAAAATCCTTCTGAATGATCTGCGCATCTCCCGTTATGCAGAAAGCGGAGCTATCCGAGTGGGAGAAAATGTTCAGATAACATACGAAGGCGAAATTGACGAATCGAATACCATTGACAGTGCCATTTCCGCATCTGACGTGGTAATCTCCGGCGGGGATGTTCTTATTCCCGAATAATAAAATAAAAGTCGCATATATGATTAACCGAATATAAGTTTTTGCGAGAGTTCGAAGTCATACGCAAAACTGCCGAAAATATCTTTTTCGTAGCTCATAGACATAAGTCCACCGTAATTTTGATAGAATTACGGTGGACTTTTTTGTTTTGGTAGGTTATACTTGAAATTGATAAAACAGATATGAATTTACGGGAGGACAGCGGTGTATGAAGTGCTTGGTTTTATTAGCCGGCTGCGGTCTCGGCGATGGTTCCTGCATTGAAGAAGTTATTCTGACATATGCTGCGCTTGACAGATATGGATGTGATTATACGCCCGTTGCCGAGGATATCTCCGTCCCGTCAGTCAACCACCTGACAGAGCAACTTGCAGATAACAGAAATGTTCTTTTAGAGTCCGCACGCATTGGCAGAGGACGCATGAAAAGTATTTGTGGAATTGATTTTGAGGAATACGATGCACTAATCATACCCGGCGGAATTGGTCTTCTGAACAATTATAGGGCTTCTAGCACAATAGAAGCATGCATCGCGCACTTTAGCAGCAGGAAAAAGCCTATTGCTACCATGTGTGCAGGAATCGACTTTATGCGTCGTTTCCTCGGAGGTAGTCTTTTGGAGCATGAAACAAACGTACTAACCGCCGAAAAATTCTGCTTCGATGCTGACAATAATATTTATTACACTCCTGCATTCAGAAAAACCAACAGCTGCTATACGGCAGGTTTGGGTATCGGTTCCATGATTTATGCGTTGAAGCTGCGTTTTTTGTAATTCTGTCATTACACTCCGGTCAAAAACCGAGCGCCCTCAACATAAGTCCACCGTAATTTTGATAGAATTACGGTGGCATTTTTCTATGCCTGAAAACCGCTTGAAATAAGGCTTTTCAGATGTTTCAGCACATAAGCGAACCCCGCTGCAGAACAATTCTGCGGCGGGGGTTTGTGCGTTTTATGGGGATTGCGGCTTCCTGTGCCGTTGTAATCGTTAAAAAGCTGAGTATTCGTTGAACTGCTGAGTGTAATCGTTAAACGGCAGAATAAGTAAAACCCCTCATTATTGGCCCGTTCTGATAAGGAACTTGATTTCGTGGGAGTTGATAAAGTAGTACTCTTCGTCACAGATATCGACGATTTGACTGGTTGACTGGCGGTAGTTTTTGTATCTGATAAAACGGGATAGCATCCCAGCAACAATGGCGCACTTGAAGAACTCATGACAAGTTCCTCTAATGCTTCATTTTCAAAAGTATAGACACCTTTTTCTACTGTTGATACTGTACCAGTGAGATTTCCTTGGAGCGCAGAGATGGTATCCAAAACATTGTCAATCACGATTACTGTTTTCACTTTAATTGCATACGCAGGCATTGCTTGCCAAGTGTAACGTCTCAGACGCGGCTTCTACTTTCAATAAATGCCTGTGGCTGCACAAGCATGAAAATCAAATCCCATCATTCTTCCGTAAGATCGGCAATCAACTTGACGTCGCTGACTGCCAGCGCAAGCTGAAGCTTGTTTTCCAGCCCGGTTTTTTGCAGCATATTTGACACATGGAATTTGACCGTCGACATCTCGCAGCCCATTTCTGCCGCAATGCGTGTGTAGGACAAGCCCCGCAGCAGATGCCGCAGAACCTTCAGTTCCGTCTTTGTAAATTCCGTGCTTTTTGCCATGCCAATCTCAACTGTCGGAGGTGCGTCCGGAAAAATATGTTCACCTGCCAGCGTTTGCCGGACGACATCCATCAAACGCTTCTGCGTCGAGTCCTTATACCACAGGCTGTCGGCCCCGGCCCTCTTAGCCTCGTCCAGAACCGCGCAGTCGATCAGCGAGGTCACAACAATGATTTTGCTCTTCGGCTGTATCGCTTTGATCTGGCGAACGGCGGTCAAACCATTCTCGCGGTTCTCCGTTTGCACATCCATCAAAATCAGATCGACAGAACTTGTCCGGCACACCTCAACCGCCTGCTTTGCGCCGGGGATGGACGCCGTGATCCGGTATCCGTCCTCAACACGGAAATAGCTTTCCAGCAGACTGCGGATCATGGTCTGGTCTTCAACGATCATCACTCTCATATGCTGCTTCCTCCTGTTCCGGCAGACTGAGCATCAGCTTAAAGCGCGGGATGCTCCAAATCTCCATTTTGCCGCCTGCTTCTTCGATACGTTGACGCAGCATGGAGAGGCCTCCGCCCTCTGTGATTTTTTCCCCCTTTGGGCACCGCACCGTTGTTGGTCAGGGAGACCTCCATGCAGTCCGGCTTCTGCCAAAAGCGCACATGCAATTCTGTGCCATCTGCGTGACGGACACAGTTTGCCGCACATTCGCAGATCGCCAGTGCGCTCAGTGCGCGCATATGCTGCGATTGTGGCTCGTCTCCTGCCAGCAGAACTCTAACGCCCAATCTTCCGCTCGTTTTTTCGCCGCCTCCAGCGATTCGGATCGCGCCGTTATCTGGTGGGAGCGATAAAGTACTGAAATTGACCGTTCCCACAGCGCCGCATTTGCACGAATTTCCTTCAGGTCCGTGTGTTGGAGCAGCACGCGGCGTGCCGCAAGAATACTGTGCCCAATGTCATCGTGCACACGCAGCTTCATGGCCAGCGTCTCTTCCTCTCGGATGATCTCCGGCATCTGCGCAAGCAGCCGCTTAAGCCGCTTATTTGTCTTCTCCAGCTTCGCATTTTCCGCTTTCAGCTGGTTCTGCTTCTGAATCAACTCCGTAACGTCTGCGGCAGTGATTTGCGTATATCGGACGCCCGCTTTTGTTGTGATCTGCTCCTGTGCAAAGCGAAGCGCTGTTCCGTCCGGAAAACGGTAAATCCGAAGGCGCGGATCCAGACAGCACACGCTTGCCGGCGGCGCCTGCAGAGCGCTTTGCATCTCTGCCAGCGACTGTATACCGCCTTTTTGCAGCCAGTTTGCAATGGCAAGCATCCGGCGGTTGATGAGCCGCACCACGCCGTTTTTATCGAAGAAGCAGGCCGCGATGGGCAGACTGTCGAAGCTTTCTTTAATTCTGTCCATGCGCCTATACCCCTCTCGATCTTTCCAGCTTCCGCGTCACATATTGCAGTCCGTCCTCATCCTGCTCCCATTCCAGATCTGGAAACCGCGTGCGCAGCCCGCAGAGCGGCTCCGCTCCTGAAACACAGAGAGCAATCTCTACCCACTTACCAACCTCGATGGAGATCAGCAGCGCACGCAGCGATTCCAGCTCCGCCTCCACGACCGCCTCAAACAGGTCGTAGACCTGCGTTGCCTGCCCGACGGTAAGCCGTCCTTCTCCCTTGATGACCGTCTTGCAGTCGGCGCCATAGATACTGATATTCTCGGAAGATTCATTGAGGCACAGCCGAAGTTCCTGCACACTGATTGCGCCGCGCTGCTCGCCGACAAAAATCAGGTTGCTTCTCCGCTTGATATAGGTCCCGATGATGATGACCTGCCCAAGCAGGTGTCTGGCTCTGTCTGGATCCTCCGTCTTCTGTAATTCAGCCAACAGATCCCGCAGCATTGCGATCTGCCGGGCGGTCTGCGCCTCCATCATGTCATACAGGCGGTTTTCTTCTGTCAGCTTCAGCCATCTTGCGTGCTGTGCTTTCTCCGCTGCCAGAACGTCGCCGGTATCTCGCAGCTCATCTCTTGTCAGCTCCAGCTCCTTTTGGACCTGATTCAGCGCGGAGATGTCCTCCTTCCAGAACACCCAGCCGCGGCGCAGCTTGTGCCGCTTCAAAAGCGTATCGTCGCTCAGATGGACGGTATCCTGCCGGATCTGCTGCAGCTCGCTTTGCGGCAAAGCCTCCTGCATGGAAACAGACGCATATTGGGGGCAAAATGCAGGATCCGTGATCTGGACAGGCAAACTCGTTGCCTCAAAAAGTTCGTCGTATCCGAGGTTAGACTGAATCAGCCCGCATTGAATGCAGCATTCAAAGATGCTCGCAAAGATCAGGCACTGCGACACCGTCATATCACCCGCGAGAACCCAGACCCAATAGACCTTTTTAATATACATGCAAGCATAGACCAACGAAAGCGCAAGCGGAACCAGCGGCAGCCAGCGAATTCTCCTGCTGCGCGGGATGCGGCAGTTTTTCACCATCGAAAGCAACGCGAACCCCGCGCATAGAGCCACCCAACCCAGCACGAAGAAATAGCCGCCTTCATACCGATACTCCTGATCCGATAAAACGCCGGACGGGAAGGAAAACACCTGCTGGTGCAAGATCATTGGTCAGAACGAGCAAAAGAAGCAGCAGCGTTGGAAAGTACAGAAGCTTGGTCCATCGCGGCAGCTGAAAAATCCTCTCCCTTGCCCAGAGACAGGAAACAAAGACCGACAGCATGGGGATGAGCAGCATCGGGAAATAGTAGAAGTACCACAGCCAGCGCCGCATCCATGTTATCAATGGAAAAATTTGATTGAGCGCAGCAGGATCCACAGCACCATCAGCACCGAGACCGCCAGCATCGCAGCAAAACGTTTCATAGGGTTCCTCCTTCTGCGGGCGTTTCGCCCGAAATTTCCTTGCGTTTGAGAGTCAGCGCCTCCACCAGATGCCCGGCGGCGTCCAGCGCCTCCTCGCCGGGCTTCAGGTGCAGCGTCAGCTTGGGATGCTCCCCCGCCGACAGCAGCAGGCGGCTGCGGTAGGCAGGCAGAGTGCATACCGCCATGAGGCTGGGGACATCCATCCGCTGGCCCAGACTCAGCAGCAGCGTCTGGCCCTTCTGGGTAATATCCGTCACCCCCGGTGTCGGCGGCTGCCGCCCGCAGCAGCGCCACATCCAGCAGCGCCGTCACCGGCCGGGGCGGATCGCCGTAGCGGTCCGTCAGCTCGTCGATGAGGTTGAAACTCTGGAACACGAACCCCAACATGCCTTTGCGCAATTCGTTCCGTTTCGACTCGCTACAGGAGGACACGTCTTTCCCGTCGAGTAGATATTGCCCCGAAGACGGGCTGTCCAACAGGCCGAGAATGTGAAGCAACGTGGACTTGCCACAGCCCGAAGGCCCCATGACGGCCACAAACTCACCCTGACCTATCTCGATATTCACTTTGTCCAAAGCCCAAGTTTCCACTTCGTCTGTCTTGAACACTTTCGTCAATTCATTCACTTGAATCATCGTTTCCATACATTATTCTCATTTATCAATTAATATTTATGTTTAAGATTCTGGCCGGAGCACTTCCACCGGCTTGTCGTTCATGCAACGGCGCACCTGTCCGTAGACGATGAGCGACACCACCACGCACATGCCGCACACGATGGCCGCCATCAGTCCCACGCCCGGTGTCTCACCGTAGTGGAAATATTCCATCCATTTGTGCATGAGCAACGCCGCCGGGAAGTAGGCCAACACGCCGCCCGCCACGACATAAAACAGATAAGACCGGAGTTGGGGCCGGAAGACATCGCGGAAACCCGCGCCCA
>ENA-OQDT01000424-OQDT01000424.1-human-gut-metagenome-genome-assembly--contig:-NODE-424-length-27387-cov-4.384556_pt1 | contig 27387 bp, 27 predicted proteins | sample MGYA00242786_ERZ504617 | MGnify/ENA primary metagenome ERZ504617 (study PRJEB26092, sample SAMD00036337) | human gut metagenome | host: Homo sapiens | study: EMG produced TPA metagenomics assembly of...
GAGAGAAAAAAAGGAGTCCTGTATTATGGACTGAGACATGTGAAATGTTGTTGGCAGATGAGACTGAAAAGTTTCTGACAGAAGAGAAAAACTTGACTGAGTAGAAAAATGCATTAGAAAGTGTCCTATTTTTAGGATTGAACATTTTAAGTGGAGCAAATATAAATTTTATAAAATTAAGGAGAAGTATTATATTTATGCAGATCAGACTATCCGATCATTTTACCTATAAACGCTTGCTGCGTTTTACCTTACCTTCGGTGGTTACTATGATAATTGCCTCTGTTTACAGTGTAGTGGACGGTTTATTCGTATCCAATCTGGTAGGTGCAATGGCGCTTTCAGCCATAAATATTGCATTTCCAGTGGCTATGATCATCGGTTCAGTTGGTTTTATGCTTGGAACCGGCGGCAGTGCTCTTGTGGCAAAAACATTGGGAGAAGGAAAAAGGAACTGGCGAATCAATACTTTTCCATGCTGATCTACAGCATGCTTATAATCGGTGGAATCCTGACCGCACTGTCACTTATTTTTGTTCGCCCAATTATGCAGTTTGCCGGAGCTAGTGCTCTTCTTATGGAGGACTGTGTCATTTATGGGGCTATCCTGCTGGCTGGCAGTGTCCCATTTATGCTACAGGTCAGCTTCCAGAATTTCTTTGTGGTAAATGAAAAACCAATCCTGGGACTGGTACTTTCTATTGCTTCTGGCGTGACGAATATGGCACTGGATTACGTGTTTATAGCAGTGCTGAAAATGGGGGTTGCAGGTGCTGCACTGGCAACGGTTATGGGATATGTAGTCGGTGGCGGCATTCCACTTATTTATTTTGCAAAAAAAATGAGACCATGGTCTTCAGCTCGTGAAAACAAAATTTTACGGAAAACAGCTTCTTCAGGCAGCATCCAATGGCTCTTCGGAACTGATGAGCAATATTTCCGCGTCATTAATTAGTATTTTATACAACATTCAGTTAATGGAAGTGATCGGGGAAAATGGAGTGGCAGCTTATTCCGTTATGATGTATGTGGATTTTGCGTTTCTGGCGGCTTTCCTTGGATTTTCTTCCGGAAGTGCTCCGGTTGTCAGTTACCAGTATGGTGCAGGAAATTATGCTGAGTTGAAAAGTGTTTTCCGCAAAAGTGTTACGATTATTGGATTTGTCTCTATTGCGATGGTGACTGTTTCAGAGATAGTAAGTCATCCTCTTTCTTCTGTTTTTGTAGGATATGATTAAGGAGTTGCTGGATATGACTGTTCATGGGTTCCGTATTTTTTCTGTGGGATATCTGTTCAGTGGAATTAACATTTATGCCTCTTCTTTTTTTTGACGGCGCTGTGTAACGGACCTCTTTCTGCATTTTTGTCTTTTACAAGAACTCTGCTTTTCAGGGGAGGAATGGTTATATTACTTCCAATGCTTCTGGGACTGGATGGAATATGGGGAGCAATTATAGTGGCAGAAGTTCTGGGACTGACCGGTTCTGTGTCCTGTCTGGTGAAGAATAAAAAATAAATATCACAATTATTAGAAAAAAATACCATATTTCTTGAAAAAATGATATTGATTTAAGGACATGAATTGTGGCATGATATAAACATGTATGTTACACTGTGATAAGTGTAACAATATGATGCTAAAGTTTGATGCTTTTGAACAGGGAGGAAAAATGGGAAATCAGAGAGAATGTGGCGTGCTGCTTCCAATCAGCAGTCTGCCTTCAAAATACGGAATTGGATGTTTTTCAAAAAGTGCCTATGAGTTTGTGGATCAGTTGAAGGCAGCCGGACAGGGCTGTTGGCAGATTCTGCCCCTTGGACCAACCAGCTACGGTGATTCACCTTATCAGTCTTTTTCCACCTTTGCAGGAAATCCTTATTTTATCAGTCTGGAAGACCTGATCGAAGAGGGAGTGCTTACGGAAAAAGAGTGTGATGCTGTGGATTTCGGTTCCAGGGAAGATGATGTGGATTATGAGAAAATTTACAAAGGACGATACAAACTTCTTCGTAAAGCCTATGAGAGAAGCGATATTTCCAAAAATCCTGACTTTGTAAGATTCCAGCAGGAGCAGGCGCATTGGCTTGGCGATTATGCACTTTTTATGGCGGTGAAGGATCGTTTTGAGGGAATTCCGTGGACAGAATGGGCGGAGGACATCCGTCTTCGCTGGAATAATGCACTGGATTATTACAGAAAAGAACTGTATTTTGAAATTGAATTCCAGGAGTATATGCAGTTCAAATTTTATGAACAGTGGGCGAAACTGAAAGCGTATGCAAACAGAAGAGGAATTCGTATTATCGGAGATATTCCGATCTATGTTGCCATGGACAGCGCAGATACCTGGGCAAATCCAGGACTTTTCAAACTGGATGAAAATAACGAGCCTACACAGGTAGCCGGATGTCCGCCAGATGGATTTTCTGCAACAGGACAGCTTTGGGGAAATCCGCTGTACAGATGGGATGTGCATAAAAATACCGGATTCGAGTGGTGGATCAAACGTCTGGCACATTGCTTTAATATGTATGATGTTGTCCGCATTGATCATTTCCGTGGATTTGATGAATATTATGCGATTCCATATGGTGACAAGGATGCAAAACGTGGCTGGTGGGAAAAAGGACCTGGAATGGATCTTTTCCGCACCGTTTCCTATCGGTTGGGACACAAGGACATTATTGCTGAGGACCTTGGTTTCATGACTGATTCTGTGAAGCGTCTTGTGGAGGAGAGTGGTTATCCAAACATGAAGGTAATCGAGTTTGCCTTTGATGAGCGGGATACTGGAAATGCCAGTGATTATCTGCCTCATAACTACACAAATAACTGTGTGGTTTATACCGGAACCCACGACAATGAGACACTGCTTGGCTGGTATGGGGATATTACCCCTGAGGAGCGTCATATGGTTCGGGAATATCTGTGGAACTTCCACGATGATGAGAAAGGCATCTGCCGGAATATGATCCGCCTGGTTATGGGAAGTGTAGCCGGAAGATGTATTATTCCGATTCAGGATTATCTGCAGCTGGATAATTCTGCCCGTATTAATCAACCGTCCACTCTGGGAACAAACTGGAAGTGGCGCCTGAAAGAAGGACAGTTCAGCAAAGAATTGCAGAAGGAAATGCTGACGCTGGCAACCAGATTCGGAAGGAAAAACTGGACCCCGGATCCGGTGGAAGAGAAAAAGGAATAAATTTAATATTTAATCAGTTGTTGCATAAAAAAAAGTAGAAGAGTAAAATTGAGGGCAAGGGTGTTTGCCCTCAATTTTGTATATACGGAGAGCTGAAAAGTTTGTGCTTTTCATAAAAAAACATGAGGAGGAAACTAAGTTGGAAATTGAGAGAAAGTTTCTCATTAAGAGAGAAAACCTTCCGGAAAACCTGGAACAGTATCCAAGCAAGGCAATTGAGCAGGGCTATCTGTGCACAGAGCCGGTAGTGCGAATCCGCAAATCCAATGACAATTACTATCTGACTTATAAATCAAAGGGACTTCTGGCAAGAGAGGAATACAATCTGCCGCTGACAAAAGAAGCCTATGAGCACTTAAAACCCAAAGCAGACGGAATCGTGATCTCCAAGGTACGTTATGTGATTCCTGAGAAAGACGGTTTATCCATTGAACTGGACGTATTCAAAGCCCCCTACGAAGGTCTTCTCCTGGCAGAAGTGGAATTCCCCACCGAAGAAGCCGCCCACGCTTACCAGCCGCCAAAGTGGTTCGGGGAGGATGTGACGTATTCCACAGAGTATCACAACAGTACCTTAAGTAAAGGGAAAAAGAGATAAAATTTTTATTTTATAATGAACCTTAACTAGAGCCTGTTTGAAAAATCATTCCCGCAATCTGCACGCCCCACTTTGCGGTATATTTTGCCCGAATTCGGTTGCCGTAGCCCGCTACGGCGCCCTCATCCGGGCAAAATCTCCCACAAATCGTGACGCACATCTTGCAGAAAGCCTTTTTCAAACACGCTCTAAACAACGACCTACATGAAAGGAGCAGAAGATATGAAAATCGGATTTATCGGATGTGGAAATATGGGTTCTGCAATGATCGGTGGAATCCTGAAAATGGTGTGTTTGAAAAAAATGAGATTATTGTTTCAAATCTCACAGAAGAAGGAAGCAGAAGAAGTCGGGAAAAACTTGGAGTTGTGACAACTCTGGATAATTGTGAAGTTGTGAAAATGCAAATATTGTTATATTAGCAGTAAAGCCTCAATTCTATGAGGAGGTAATCGGTGAAATTAAAAGTTTCCTGACACCACAGCATATGATCGTAGGAATTGCGCCCGGTAAAACTCTTGCATGGCTGGAAGAAAAATGTGAGCAGCCGTTAAAGGTGGTACGTCTTATGCCGAATACCCCGGCGCAGGTAGGGCAGGAATGACAGGTGCCTGTGTCAATGATCGGGTAACAGAAGAGGATCTGGATCAGATTCTTGCCATTACAAACAGCTTCGGTCGCACAGAGGTGGTACCAGAAAGGCTGATGGACGCAGTTAGCGCAGTCAGTGGGTGCTCTCCGGCTTATGTATTTATGTTTATTGAAGCAATGGCAGATGCCACTGTGGCACAGGGAATGCCAAGAAAACAGGCCTATCAGTTTGCTGCCCAGGCTGTACTTGGAAGTGCGAAGCTGCTTCTGGAGACAGGTATGCATCCGGGAGAACTGAAGGATATGGTATGCTCCCCGGCAGGAACGACCATTGAGGGTGTGCGTATCCTGGAAAAAAATGGTTTCCGCAGTGCTGTGTTTGAAGCATTGCAGGGAGCTGCTGATAAAGGAAAGAAAATGTGAGCTTTGCCTACAAAAAACACCTCGCGGAATATTACCAGTGAGCAGTAACTATAAGTAAATAATTGTGAAAATGAATCAGGAGGTTCCACTATGAGCAAAAAAGTATACATCTTCCTCGCCGACGGTTTCGAAGACATTGAAGGCTTAACTGTAGTTGATCTTATGCGAAGAGCAGGAATCACTATTACAACCGTTTCGATTAAAAACACCAAACAGATCACCACAGCCCATGGAATCACCATGCTGACCGATACCACCTTCTGTGAGGCGGATTTCTCCGACGCGGACATGCTGGTTCTCCCAGGCGGGCAGCCTGGAACCACTTATCTTGGAGGATTCGAGCCACTTACCGATCTGGTTAAAAGCTTCTATAATAATGGAGGTAAGATCGCAGCCATCTGCGCGGCACCTACTGTTTTTGCAGAAATCGGACTTTTACATGGAAAGAAGGCCACTGCATACCCGGCCTGCATGGACGGTCTTGGAGATGCTGTGAAGTCTGAAGAAAAGGTTGTAATTGATGGAAACATTACTACAAGCCGTGGACTTGGAACTGCAATTGACTTTGCCCTTTCCCTGATTTCCCAGCTCCTTGGTCAGGAAAAAGCAGAGCAGATTGCAGAATCCGTAGTATACAAGTAGGAAATATTCTGAAAAACCTTGATTTTCAAGGAATAACAGGGAAAATCCCCAAAAAATAACCGGGAAAACAATAAAAACACTGGCGTTTTTAATTGGGTTGTGCTATACTTCTACAATGACTGTAATAATAGGGGGAAACCCTGCGCATTTATAACCGCAGAAAGAATGCAGAGAGATATATATTAAGGAGGAACACGAAAATGAGTTTACAGGTGGAGAAATTAGAGAAAAACATGGCGAAGCTTACCATCGAAGTTTCCGCTGAAGATTTAGACAAAGCAATGGAGAAAGCTTACCAGAAACAGAAAAGCAGAATCAGCCTTCCAGGATTCCGTAAAGGAAAAGCTCCGAGAAAGATGATCGAGAGCATGTATGGCAAGGGTGTATTCATGGAAGACGCTGTTAATTCTCTTGTACCACAGGAATATACAAAAGCTCTTGGCGAGTGCGATCTTGAGATCGTTTCCCAGCCGGAGATCAATGTTACACAGATGGAGCCAGGTAAAGCTCTTATCTTCACAGCTGATGTAGCTGTGAAACCAGAGGTTACTCTTGGAGAGTACAAGGGTGTAGAGGTTCCGAAGTCTGAGATCGCTGTAACAGACGAGGAAGTTGACGCTGAGGTTAAGAAAGAGCAGGATAAGAATGCAAGAACAGTTGCAGTTGAGGATCGTGCAGCTGCAAACGGCGATATCACAACAATCGATTTCGAGGGATTTGTTGATGGTGTTGCATTTGAAGGCGGTAAAGGAACTGACTACGCACTTACACTTGGTTCCGGTACATTTATCCCGGGATTCGAGGATCAGCTTGTTGGAGCAAACACTGGTGACCATGTAGAAGTTAAGGTTACTTTCCCGGAGGAATATCAGGCAAAAGAGCTTGCTGGCAAGGAAGCTGTATTCCAGTGTGACGTTAAGAAGATCGAGACCAAAGAGGTTCCGGAGCTTGACGATGAGTTTGCGAAAGACGTATCTGAATTTGATACTCTTGCTGAGTACAAAGAAGATGTTAAGAAGAAACTGACAGAGAAGAAAGAGAAAGAAGCAAGAACTGCAAAAGAGAACGCTGCAGTAGATAAAGCAATCGAGAATGCACAGATGGATATTCCGGAGCTTATGACAAAGACAGAGTGCCGTCAGATGATGGACGATTTCTCCAGAAGAATGCAGCAGCAGGGATTATCCATGGAGCAGTACTTCCAGTTCACAGGCCAGAGCATGGACAAGATGATGGAAGACATGAAGCCACAGGCTCTCAAGAGAATCCAGACAAGACTGGTTCTTGAGAAAGTAGCTGAGGCTGAGAACATCCAGCCATCTGAAGAAGAGATCACAGAAGAAATCCAGAAGATGGCAGATGCTTACAAGATGGAAGCTGACAAGATCAGAGAAGCTATCGGTGAGAGCGGACTTGAGCAGATGAAGAAAGATATGGCTGTTCAGAAGGCTGTTACTGTTATCGCTGATGCAGCAATTGAAGTTGAGAAAGCAGCAGACGCTGAATAATCAGCAGGCAGATAACTGCACATCCCAAGAGGGAAAAATTATTTTGTTATGAAAGCGCTCTCTCTGGCGCATTATAATGCAGACCAGGTGGAGCGCATCTGATAAGAAAAGAGGGAATATATGAGTTTAGTGCCTTATGTCATTGAGCAGACAAGCAGAGGGGAGAGAAGCTACGACATCTATTCAAGGCTTCTGAAGGACAGAATCATTTTCCTGGGAGAGGAAGTAAACGATGTAAGTGCCAGCCTGGTAGTTGCTGAGTTGCTTTTTCTGGAAGCAGAGGATCCTGGAAAGGATATCCAGCTTTATATCAACAGCCCGGGTGGTTCCGTGACAGCTGGTATGGCTATCTACGATACCATGCAGTATATCAAGTGCGACGTTTCCACTATTTGTCTGGGAATGGCTGCCAGCATGGGAGCATTCCTTCTTGCTGGTGGTACAAAGGGTAAGAGATTTGCACTGCCGAATTCTACGATCATGATCCATCAGCCATCTGGCGGAGCCCAGGGACAGGCTACTGAGATCCAGATCGTGGCAGATCACATTGCCAAGACAAAGAGAACATTAAATGAAATTCTGGCTGCAAATACCGGACAGCCTCTTGAGGTAGTAGAGAAAGATACAGACCGTGACAATTACATGTCCGCAGAGGAAGCATTGGCTTATGGTCTGATCGATGGTGTTGTAACCCACAAATAGGGAAAAACTGTAACTGGATAACCGAGTGTACACTGATGAAGATGTAGTATATTTGTGTATTTCCAGTATAAACTTTCCCGCCTAAACTGAAAACAAAAGAAATCCCCCTGGAGCTTTTAGAACTCTAATAGCCGGAGTTTTCTTTTGCATGCTACTGTAAGAAAAGACTCCTGAACTAACAGGAGTCTTATCTTGTAAAATGGGATAATTTTGTAAAATAGGTATATTTTACAGAATAATTTCAAATTTTAAGAAATAAAGAAAACTTTTTTCAGAATAGCTCTGAATAAGGTCGCTTTATTTAAAAGAAAGGAAAAGTTAAAGATTCATGGCTGAGAAGATAAGAGAAGGAAAAGTAAGATGTTCCTTTTGCCAGAAAACCGAGGATCAGGTCCGCAAATTAATCGCCGGACCGGATGGTGCCTACATCTGCGATGAGTGTGTAGGTATCTGCTCGGAGATCATGGAGGAAGAATTTGGAGGATACGATCAGGAAGATATTCTTGGATCTGAGATCAATCTGATGAAACCAGAGGAAATCCATGCAATTCTGGACGACTATGTAATCGGACAGGATGAGGCAAAGAAAGCACTTTCTGTTGCTGTATACAATCATTACAAACGTGTTACTGCTTCCAGGAATCTGGATGTAGAGCTTCAGAAGAGCAATATCCTTATGCTTGGACCAACTGGTTCCGGTAAGACACTTCTTGCCCAGACACTGGCAAGACTTCTGAATGTACCGTTTGCCATTGCAGACGCCACTACCCTGACAGAGGCAGGATATGTAGGTGAAGATGTTGAGAATATTCTTCTGAAGATCATCCAGGCTGCTGATTATGATATTGACAGAGCGCAGTACGGAATTATTTATATAGATGAGATCGACAAGATCACACGTAAATCCGAGAATGTTTCCATCACTCGTGATGTTTCCGGAGAGGGTGTACAGCAGGCACTTCTGAAAATTCTGGAAGGCACTGTTGCAAGTGTTCCTCCTCAGGGTGGAAGAAAGCATCCGCATCAGGAATTCATCCAGATTGATACTACAAATATTCTGTTTATCTGCGGCGGTGCCTTTGACGGTCTGGAGAAGATCATTGAAGGAAGACAGGATACCAAGGCAATTGGCTTTGGCGCAGAAGTCGCTTCCAAAGAGGAACAGAATGTTGGTGAACTGTTCAAGCAGGTAATGCCTGAGGACCTGATCCGTTATGGACTGATTCCGGAGTTTGTAGGACGTGTGCCTGTAGTGGTAACCTTAGACGGACTTGATGAGAACGCACTTCTTCGCATCCTTCAGGAGCCGAAGAACGCACTGACCAAGCAGTACCATAAACTGTTTGAACTTGATGGAGTAGAGCTTGATTTTGAAGATGAAGCACTTCGCGTTATGGCGAGAAAGTCCATGGAACGCAAAACCGGAGCCAGAGGACTTCGTGCGATCATGGAGAGCACTCTTATGGATCTGATGTATAAGACTCCGTCTGACGATACCATTCGTAAATGCATTATTACAAAAGAAGCTGTAGAGGGAACTGGTGAACCTCAGATCGTTCATGGGGAAGCTCCTGCGCAGCCGGTGAATCCGGCAAATACAGGCAGAAGAAGCCAGCGTGCACACAAAAAGGGCACTCCGGAAACAGCCTGATGAAGGGATTTGACTACAAATGAGTGAGCCAATCAATGTACTTCCTGCCCTTGCCCTTCGCGGAACTACCATTCTTCCGGGAATGATCATCCATTTCGATGTAAGCAGGGAACGTTCCAAAAAGGCAATCGAAGCGGCAATGTTTCAGGATCAGAAGATCTTTCTGGTAACCCAGAAGGATCCCCAGATTGAAGATCCTGGATTTGTACAGCTGTTTCAGGTAGGAACTATTGCATATATTAAGCAGGTTGTGAAACTTCCTGACAACCTGCTGCGTGTTCTTGTTGAGGGAAAAAGAAGGGCAGAACTTCTTGGTCTGGAACAGGAGACACCATATTTAAGAGCAGAGACTGTTCTTGTTAATGAGGAAGAAGAGGAACTGCCTCAGGCGATGCTGGAGGCAATGTACAGAAGTATCAGGGAGCTGTTCCAAACTTATTGCGCTAAGGGTGGAAAGATTGGAAAAGAACTGTCTGCCCAGATCATGAATATAGAGAAAGCACCGGAGCTGATCGACCAGATCGTAATTAATCTGCCTCTTTCCTGGCAGAGCAAACAGAAGCTTCTGGAGGCAGCCAGACTGACAGACAGATATGAGCTTCTTGGTGCCATTTTGAGCAATGAGATCAATGTGCTGGATATCAGCCACGACCTTCAGCAGAAACTGAAAAAGCGTGTAGATAAAAACCAGCGTGAATATATTTTGAGAGAACAGCTGAAACTGATACGGGAGGAGCTTGGCGAGGACAATACTGCTGATGAGGCTGAGGAGTTCCGCAGAAAAGCCAAAGAGCTTACTGCTTCCCAGGAAGTAAAGGATCGCATTTTCAAAGAAATCGGCCGCTTTAAAATCACCAGCACCAATGCCGCTGAGAGCAGCATTCTGCGGGGATATATTGAGACACTTCTTTCCCTTCCGTGGGATAAGTGCTCTGAAGATTCTGAAGACCTGAAGACAGCCTGGAAGATTCTGGAAGAAGGTCATTATGGTCTGAAGGATGTAAAAGAGCGTATTATGGAATTCCTGTCTGTACGTAAGCTGACACATAAAGGAAAATCTCCTATACTTTGCCTTGTGGGACCTCCTGGAACCGGTAAGACTTCTATTGCCAAATCTGTTGCAGAAGCCACTGGCAAGCGTTATGTCCGTATCTGTCTTGGTGGTGTGAAGGATGAAGCTGAGATCCGCGGACATAGAAAGACTTATGTGGGTGCTATGCCGGGAAGGATTACGGTTGCCCTTCAGCAGGCAAAGGTTGCCAATCCGCTTATGCTTCTGGACGAAATTGACAAGACGAGCAGTGATTACAAGGGAGATACTTCTTCTGCGCTTCTTGAGGTGCTGGATCCGGAGCAGAACAGTCATTTCAATGACCATTATGTGGAGCTTCCCCAGGATCTTTCAGAGGTGTTGTTTATTGCAACAGCCAACGATATTCAGGGAATCCCAAGACCGCTTCTTGACCGAATGGAGGTCATTGAGATCAGCGGTTATACGGAGAATGAGAAAGAGCACATTGCAAAGGAGCATCTGATTCCCAAGCAAATGGAAGCCAATGGAATTGAGAAAGGCAAACTTTCCATTCAGGGCGGCGCTCTTCGAAAAATCATCAATAATTATACGAAGGAAGCCGGTGTCCGCAATCTGGAACGTCTCATCGGTCAGATCTGTCGTAAGACAGCACGTCTGATCATGGAAGATGGCAAAGAGAAGGTAACGGTCACAGGCAAGAACCTTGAGAGCTTTCTGGGGCAGGAGAAATACAATTACCTGATGGCGAATAAAAAGGATGAGGTTGGTATCGCAAGAGGTCTTGCCTGGACACAGGTTGGCGGTGATACCCTTCAGATCGAAGTAAATATTATGCCGGGTAAAGGGGAATTTGTGCTTACCGGACAGCTTGGAGACGTGATGAAGGAGTCTGCAACAGCGGGCATCAGCTACATCCGCTCTGTAGCAGCCAGATATGGAATCAATCAGGAATTTTTCCAGGAAAATGACATTCACGTACATATTCCGGAAGGGGCAGTGCCAAAGGACGGTCCGTCAGCCGGAATTACCATGGCAACTGCAATGCTTTCTGCCATTATTGACAAGCCGGTAAGAGCGGATCTTGCCATGACTGGTGAGATCACCTTAAGAGGTCGTGTACTTCCAATCGGCGGACTGAAAGAGAAGCTTCTTGCAGCTAAGTACGCCAAGATTAAAGAAGTACTGGTTCCAAAGTCCAATAAACCGGATATCAAAGAACTGGATGCGGAGATCACAGACGGACTGAAGATCACGTTTGTGGAAAATATGAATGAAGTGCTGGAACGGGCACTTGCCTGAAATGAGAGGTAGGAAAAATGGTAATTAAAAACGTTTCACTGGATATCGTTTGTGGTATCACCAGCAAACTGCCAGACACAGGAAGACCTGAAATTGCTTTTGCAGGGAAATCCAATGTGGGAAAATCCTCCCTCATTAACGGTCTGCTGAACCGAAAAGCGCTGGCAAGAACAAGTTCCCAGCCGGGAAAAACACAGACTATCAATTTTTATAATGTAAATGATTTTATGTACCTTGTGGATCTTCCAGGTTATGGATATGCCAAGGTTCCGGAGACCGAGAAGGCGAAGTGGGGAAAGATGATCGAGCGTTATCTTCATACCTCACAGACTCTGAAGGCAGTATTTCTCCTGATCGACATCCGGCACGATCCATCTGCAAACGATAAGCTGATGTATGACTGGATCGTAAATAACGGATACAATCCGATCATTATTGCAACCAAGCTGGATAAGCTGAAAAGAAGTCAGGTACAGAAGAATATTAAGGCTATCAAGGACGGACTGAAGCTGCGCCCGGGCAGTAAGATCATTCCTTTTTCCGCTGAGACAAAGCAGGGAAAAGATGAAATCTGGGCGTTAATGGACGAGTTGACCGGTGCAGTTCCGGCAGCTACGGACGAGCTGAAGGCCTGACAGACGAGGAAAAAGAATATGGGAATTATCAAGGCATTCAAGCTGGGATTTGACTATCTCAAGTATGATGAGGACGGCAATGTGGAAGCAACGCAGCGTGCTGTCAATGATGTAAACCTGGACATTGAAGCCGGCGATTTTGTGGCCGTTCTGGGGCACAATGGTTCCGGAAAATCCACATTGGCGAAGCAGATAAATGCATTGCTTATCCCTTCAGAGGGAACCATGTGGGTGGATGATATGGACACAGCCAAGGAGCCGGAGCTGTGGAAAATCCGCCAGAAAGCGGGGATGGTTTTTCAGAATCCGGACAACCAGATCATTGGTACGGTTGTGGAAGAGGATGTAGGCTTTGGTCCTGAGAATATGGGAGTACCTACAGACGAAATCTGGAAGCGTGTGGATGACAGTCTGAAAAAGACAGGAATGACCGCTTACCGTTATCAGTCTCCGAACAAGCTTTCCGGAGGCCAGAAACAAAGAGTTGCCATCGCAGGTGTTGTGGCGATGCGTCCAAGCTGTATTGTACTGGACGAGCCAACTGCAATGCTTGACCCGAATGGCAGGAAAGAAGTATTGAAAGCCGTTTCCGAGCTCAATAAAAAAGAAAATGTAACCGTTGTCCTCATTACCCATTATATGGAAGAAGTGATCCATGCCAACAAGGTTTATGTGATGGATGGTGGAAATGTGGTAATGCAGGGAACTCCAAGAGAAATTTTTTTCCCAGGTAGAGACACTGAAGAAATACCGGCTGGATGTACCCCAGGTGACATTGCTCGCTCATGAGCTTCACAAGGCTGGCGTGGACATTCCGGAAGGAATACTGACGAAAGAGGAATTGGTGGGTGCATTATGTCGATAGAGCTTAAGAACGTGACCTATACTTACAGTCAGGGTACTGCTTATGAAAGCCACGCCCTGAAAGATATAAATCTTGTAATTCCGGATGGACAGTTCATTGGTGTGATTGGTCATACTGGAAGTGGAAAATCAACCTTGATCCAGCATTTTAATGCTTTGATCCAGCCTACAAGCGGTCAGATCCTTTATAATGGAGAAGACGTGTGGGCGGAGAATTATAACCGCCGGGCTCTTCGAAGTGAGGTGGGGCTGGTATTCCAGTACCCGGAGCACCAGCTGTTTGAGAATACAGTTCTGGCAGATGTTTGCTTTGGCCCTATGAATCAGGGACTTTCCAGGGAGCAGGCTGAGGAAGAGGCAAAAAAGGCCCTTGCCCATGTAGGTGTGAAGGAAGAGAATTTTACCAAGTCTCCTTTCGAGCTTTCAGGAGGCCAGAAGAAACGGGTTGCCATTGCAGGTGTTCTGGCAATGAACCCGAAAATCCTGATCCTGGATGAGCCTACTGCAGGGCTCGACCCACAGGGAAGAGATGACATTCTGGATCAGATTGCGGCTCTTCATAAGATGAGAGGAATTACCATTATCCTGGTTTCTCATAGCATGGAGGACATTGCCAAATATGTGGAACGCCTGATCGTTATGAATCATGGGGAAATGGTATTTGACGATACACCGAAGAATGTATTTTCCCATTATAAGGAACTGGAAGGAATGGGACTTGCGGCACCGCAGATCACCTATATCATGCATGCGCTTTCCGAAAATGGCCTGAATGTGGATACCACAGCTACCACTGTGGAGGAAGCCAGGGATACGATTCTGGAAGCTTTAAAGAAGCAGAAGCCTTCACTTCTTAAGAAGGGAGGCAGAAGCGAATGATCAGAGATATTACGATCGGACAGTATTATCCGGCAGATTCCGTGATTCACAAGCTGGATCCAAGAACCAAACTGGTAGGAACCATTGGATTTATTGTATCTGTATTTTTGTTCCACACCTTCGCAGGATATGCAGTGGCTACTATATTTCTTGCAGGAATGATCCTGTTGTCCAAGGTTCCGGTGAAGTTTATTTTAAAGGTCTGAAGACTATTTTCATGCTGCTTCTGATCACCATATTTTTTAATATGATTCTTACCCCTGGTGAGGTGGTATGGAAGCTGGGATTTATTAAGGTGACAAAGGAAGGTCTGGTGCTGGCAGGTACTATGGCGATCCGACTGGTTTATCTGGTGATCGGTTCTTCCATTATGACATTGACGACGACGCCTAACCAGCTGACTGATGGTCTGGAGCGTCTGCTCCGCCCGCTGAATAAGCTTCATGTACCAGTACATGATATTGCTATGATGATGTCGATCGCCCTACGTTTTATCCCTATTCTTCTGGAAGAAACGGATAAGATTATGAAAGCGCAGATTGCCCGCGGAGCTGATTTCGAGAATGGGAATCTGATCCAGAAGGCGAAGAACATGGTTCCCCTTCTGGTGCCGCTGTTTATTTCCGCATTCCGACGGGCAAATGATCTGGCCATGGCCATGGAAGCAAGATGCTATCATGGCGGCGATAACCGTACCCAGATGAAACCGCTTTGTTATAAAAAAAGAGATCATATGGCATATGTGATTTTGGCAGCGTATCTGGCTGTTGCAATTGGATTTAGGGCAGCTGGAATTTAAATCGACTGAACATCCATTTAAAAAGTTATAGTTCCCTCATCTGTATTCAGAGTCTTAAAATAGACTACGGATGCAGATGAGGGAATTTTCACAAGGAGAAAGATGATGAAACGAATTGGACTTGTTGTAGCATATGATGGAACGAATTATTGTGGCTGGCAGACACAGCCCAATGGAATTACAGTACAGGGAGTGTTGAATGATACACTTTCTGAGCTTCTGGGAGAAAAGATTGAAACGATTGGTGCCAGTCGTACAGATGCAGGCGTACACGCCCTTGGAAACGTAGCGGTATTTGACGCCAACACCCGTATCCCGGGAGAGAAGATTTCTTATGCTCTGAACCAGCGTCTGCCGGAGGATATCCGGATTCAGATGTCCGAAGAAGTGGAACCGGACTTCCATCCAAGATACTGTGACAGTGAGAAAACATATGAATATCGCATTCTGAACCGCAAATTTCCGGTACCAACAGAGCGGCTTTATTCCTATTTCTATCATTACAAATTAGATGTGGACAAAATGAGAGAGGCAACATCCTACCTGATCGGAAGGCATGATTTTGCCAGTTTCTGCGGCTCCGGAGCCCAGGTGAAAACAACTATCCGTACAGTTACCGGAATTGAAGTTTTCCGTGATGGTGACATAGTTACGATTCGCGTTTCGGGAACTGGTTTCCTCTATAATATGGTCCGCATTATTTCCGGCACCTTGATTGAAATCGGAAATGGACAGTATCCACCGGAGCGCATGCAGAAAATCCTGGATGCCAAAGACCGTTCCGCTGCTGGTCCTACCGCACCGGCGCAGGGACTCACCCTGATGGGGATACAGTTCTTTGATTAATGAGTAACGTTGCTATTTAATGTGTTGAAAAGTTCTTCAGGAGGGACGCATTTGGACAACTTTCAACATATTAAATAGCAAATTTTCGAGATGCACCTTTCCAATACTTCTTTTTGGCATATCACTTCACACATTAAAAATGTCAATAGCACATAATTACAATCTAGCATAATTTCACAACAAAAATGTCCACCCCAGCACAATTTTGTGCATATCATAACACAAAAAATGAAAGAGCAATCCAAAATTAGTCCATTTTACACAGAGCATCGATATGATATTATAATCCCATCAAAAAGCTATAGAACATAGCAAATAAAAATGATACGGGAGGTTTTTTCATGAAGAGAAAAGTAGCAATGGCAATGGTAGCAGCAATGGCAGTTGGTTCACTTGCAGTTCCGGTAATGGCAGAAGACGGAGCAGCTGGCGGAAAGATCGGTATTTCAATGCCTACACAGTCTCTGGAGCGTTGGAATCGTGATGGTTCCTATCTGCAGAAACAGTTCGAAGATGCTGGATACGAAGTAGAGCTTACATACTCTGACAACGAGACAGACCGTCAGGTAAACGATATTCAGAACCTGATTTCCGACGGAGTTAACCTGTTAGTTGTAGCAGCTATCGATGGCGAGGCTCTTAATACAGTTATGGATGAAGCAGCAGATGCAGGAATCCCAGTTATTTCCTATGACCGTCTGATCAAGTCCGACGCTGTTTCCTATTATATTTCTTTTGATAACTACACAGTAGGTACCCTTCAGGGACAGTACGTAGTAGATTCTCTGGATCTGGACAATGCTGGAGACAAGACATACAATATCGAGTTTACAGCTGGTGATCCTGCTGATAACAATGCCGGATACTTCTTCAATGGAGCATTTGATGTATTAAAACCATACATTGATGCAGGAACCTTAAATGTAGTTTCCGGACAGACTGATTTTGATTCTGTTGCAACACCTGCATGGGATACCCAGACAGCACTTGAAAGAATGCAGAATATTCTGGCATCCTACTATGCAGACGGAACACAGCTTGACGTAGCTCTTTGCTCCAACGACTCCACAGCACTTGGTGTAACACAGGCAATCGAGTCTGACTATGCTGGTGATAACACAGTTCTGATCACAGGACAGGATGGTGATGAAGCAAACCTTGCAAACATCGTTGACGGAAAACAGTCCATGACCGTTTACAAAGCAGTTGCTAATGAAGCAGTCGTAACACTTGACCTTGCAAAAGCAATGCTGGCTGGTGATACAGTTGATGAGTCTCTGATTGAAAAATCTGGTTGGGATTTCGAGTGTGCATATGATACAGAGTCCTATGAGACATCTGAAGGCAACAAATGCCCATCCTTCCTTCTGGTTCCTACAGTTGTAACAAAAGACAACCTTCAGGAAGCACTGGTTGACCCAGGATATTACACAATGGATGATGACGGATATCTTCATCCGGCAAACTAATGAAGACTGAACGAAAACGTCATACAAATCAAAAATAAAGGTTTAAATGTGGGCGGGGTGAAAAGCCCCGCCTGCTTTATGGGAAAGGGGGCGCCATTTTGGCTGACAATATTTTAGTAATGGAACACATTACGAAGGAATTCCCCGGTGTCAAAGCTTTGGATAACGTTAACCTTGAAGTTCAGCGTGGCGAGATTCATGCGCTGATCGGTGAAAACGGTGCGGGAAAATCCACACTGATGAACGTATTAAGTGGTCAGTATCCATACGGCAGCTATACTGGAACGGTTACCTACGAGGGTGAAGAGTGTAAGTTTAAAAAGCTTAATGACAGCGAGGCAAAAGGTATCGTTATTATTCACCAGGAGCTTGCATTGATCCCACTGCTTTCCATCGGTGAAAACATGTTTCTCGGAAACGAGATCAAAAATAAAAGAGGAGCCATCGACTGGGATAAAACATACAGCGAGGCTGAGAAACATATGGCTCAGGTAGGTCTTCATGAATCTGCCCAGACCCTGATCAAAGATATCGGAACCGGCAAACAGCAGCTGGTAGAAATTGCGAAAGCTTTTTCAAAAGATGTTAAACTGCTCATCCTGGATGAGCCGACTTCATCCCTGAATGATGAAGATGCAAAGATGCTTCTGGACCTGCTTATGGAATTTAAGAAACAGGGACTGACATCTATTATTATCACACACAAACTGAATGAGATCATTTACTGTGCAGACCGTTGTACCATTCTTCGAGACGGAAGCACAATCGAGACACTTACAAAAGGCGTGGATGACTTAAGCGAGGACAGGATCATCAAAGGAATGGTTGGACGTCCTATGGAAGACCGTTATCCGAAACGTGAGCACAATGTAAGTAAAGAAGTGATGCTGGAGGTAAAGAACTGGACGGTTCATCATCCTCTGTATCCGGAAAAAATAGTAGACGACAATATTTCCTTTAAAGTACATAAAGGTGAGGTTGTTGGTTTCTCAGGACTGCAGGGTGCAGGCCGTACAGAGCTGGCAATGTCCATCTTCGGTAAGAGCTATGGAAGTGCAATTTCCGGAGAATTGTACATAAAGGGTGAAAAAGTAGATTTGAAAGATCCTCGTGCAGCCATCCAGCATGGTCTTGCATATGTAACTGAGGACCGTAAGACAAACGGACTGATCCTTGATGAGTCCATTCGTTTCAATACAACTCTTGCCCGTCTGAACAAAGTCTGTGATAATGGAATTATCAACACGGACCTTGAGGTACAGCTGGCGGAGCAGATGACAAAAGAAATGGGAACGAAAACACCTTCCAATGAGCAGCGTATTGGTAACCTGTCTGGTGGTAACCAGCAGAAAGCCCTTCTTGGAAAGTGGATGTTCACAGAACCAGATATTTTGATTCTGGATGAGCCTACCCGTGGTATCGACGTAGGTGCAAAATATGATATTTACTGTCTGATCAATCAGATGGTGGAACAGGGAAAATCTGTAATCATGATTTCCTCAGAAATGCCTGAAATCCTTGGTATGTGCGACCGGATTTATATCATGAATGAAGGTAAAATGGCCGGAGAACTGGATGCGAAAGAAGCTACCCAGGAAGGCATCATGGCACATATCATGCAGAATCAGAAGAAATAATGAAGGGGGAAAACAAAATGAATGCAAAAATAAAAGACTTTTTAAGAAAATATACGATGGTTATTGCACTTGTAATCGTATTTATCCTGTTCTGTGCTCTGACTGATGGACGACTTCTTTTCGCACAGAACATGTCAAACCTTATGCTCCAGAACGGATACGTACTGGTTCTTGCATGTGGTATGTTACTCTGTATCTTAACTGGTGGTAACATCGATCTTTCTGTTGGATCTGTTATCTGCTTCGTTGGTGGTGTTGCAGCTGTCCTGATCGGCAGCAAGGGCTTCAATCCATTTATCACACCATTTCTCCCTTTTGCCTGGGTAATCGGCCTTCTGGTTGGTGTATGGCAGGGCTACTGGATTGGTTATAAGAGAATTCCTCCATTTATCACAACACTTGCCGGCATGTTCATTTTCCGTGGATTTGGACGTCTGGTACTGGATAATAAGACAGTATCTATCCAGAACAAATCTTTCCTGAATGTATTTACATCCTACATTAACATTCCGGGACTTGATGATGGAAAGAAATATTCTGCACTGATCGTTGGTGTTCTGATCGCATGCTATATTATTTTCTCTACCATGCGTTCCAGAGCAAACAAAGCGAAAAAAGGTTATCGCCAGAATACAGCAGCTTCTGATTACAGCAGAGCAGCCGTGATTGCAGTTGTTATTCTGTGGTATTGCTACAAATTATATCAGTATAAAGGTATTTCCGTAATGCTTGTATGGGTAGTTGCAATCTGCATGATCTACAACTTCATCACATCCAAGACAGCGTTTGGACGTTACTTCTACGCAATCGGCGGTAACGAGAAAGCAACACAGCTTTCCGGTATCGATACAAATAAGGTTTATTTCATTGCATATACAAACATGGGCTTACTTGCTGGCCTTGCAGGTCTTCTCTGCGCAGCACGTGTAGGTTCTGTAAACGGTAGTACAGGTACATCCTTCGAGATGGATGCAATCGGTTCCTGTTTCATCGGTGGTGCTTCTGCATACGGTGGAAGTGGTACTGTAGGTGGTGTTGTAATCGGTGCTCTTCTCCTTGGTGTTATCAACATGGGTATGTCCATCATGGGTATCGGTGATTCCTGGCAGTACGTAGTAAAAGGTGCCGTACTTCTGATCGCAGTTGTATTTGATGTTATCTCTAATAGAAAATCCAACTAAATAATTGCCAAAAAACTGCTGAGAGTGCAGTAAACAGTAATCAGAAAGGAGCTGTTGCAGAAATGCAATGGCTTCTTTTGCATATAGCATGCAAATATGGTAAACTGTAGATGTTTGAAAGCATATTTATTTTATAATAAAATGGCGGTTTGCCTACAGGCAAAAGCGCGGGCAATAAAGGAACTTATTAATTATGAAAAAATCCACATTGACTGTTTTTTTATTATAGTAGGCTGTATGTTATTTCTCTCTGGAATCTGGATTTATTTCCAGAAAAAAACTGGATCAGGTGGATCTTGGTGAAGGCGAGGGTGCATCCAGCTACGCAAAACATTATCTGATGATAGCAGGAGCGGAAAATACCCTGATGTGGGATTCTATCTATGAAAGCGCCAGCCAGGCGGCAAAGGATGCAGATGCTTATCTGGAATTGATCGAGCCCGGGCACGATTCCAATTATAGTCAGGCGGATTATCTGCGTATTGGAATTGCCTCCCAGGTGGACGGGATCATTCTGGAAGCTGATGGAAGCGATGAAGAGCAGGAACTGATCCAGGAGGCCTCAGATGCGGATATTCCGGTAGTTACGGTGCTGACAGATGATTCCTCCAGTGCCAGAATCAGCTTTGTTGGACTGAATAGTTATCAGCTGGGAAATGCTTACACGGAACAGATCCTTGGACTTTTAAAGGAGCATGAGAATACGCAGGTCCTTCTTTTGTCAAATTCCCAGTCCAAGACACAGGAGACCAATCTGATCTATTACCAGATTAAAAAAGAACTGGAGGCAAAAAAAGAAGGATTATCAGACCGTAACGATTTCAGAATACAACATTGACAGCAGCTCTGGCTTTGATACAGAGGAATTTGTCCGGGATATTTTTGTAAGCGAGGAGAACCTGCCAGATGTGCTGGTGTGCATGGACGAGGTTGTGACAGAGTGCGTTTACCAGGCTCTGGTTGACTATAACCAGGTTGGAAATGTGGATGTAGTTGGTTTTTATTATTCCGATGTAATTCTGGATGGTATCAGCAAAGGGATTATTTCTTCAGCTATCGCTCTGGATATGGATGAAATCGGAAGATACAGCGTGAATGCCCTGGAAGAGTTTTCCTCCCTGGGACATACCAGCAATTATTACAGTGTGGGACAGCATGTGATCACCAGAAGCAATGTTGGGACTTACAGAACGGAGGGGGATTAAGTGAGAGAGAGAAAAGGAAGCCTTTCCGTCCAGAATTCCATACAGACAAGATTAAGCTCTGTTATGGCCCTTGTCATGGTGTTTGTAGTATGCATCAATTTTTTTATCTTTGAACAGATTCATACCGGTGTAGACCGGATTGATGCTGTTTTTTCCAGCAATGCAGCAATTAATGATCTCTCGGACACCTTAAACAAGCTGGAAGGAACGGTTTATGAATATCTGAATATAAAGGGAACCAAGGCTCTGGAAAATTACTATCGCTATGAGCAGGATTACCGGGAGCTTCTGGATAAGCTGAATGACCGGAATGTGGATAATGAAGTAAAAATGCTGGAAAAAAATATACGCAGAATGTCAGAAAGCTATCTGAATCAGACCAGCGAGACTGTTCAAGCCAAGCGAGGCAGAAATATTGAGAAGTACAAGGCTTCTTATGAAAAAGAACTGCAGCTTTATGAATATATCAATTCTTATATTTACAAGCTGAATAATCTGCGCTTCCGGATGAATTCCTCCAATTACCAGCTCCTGCTTTCTTCTATGGATGTACTGTATCGGCTGGCACTGGTGGTTATTTTCATTGTGGCGGCAGTAGGCGTGGCCATTATCATTCTGTTTGTGCAATCCATGATCCGGCCGCTGACCCAGCTTTCCAGTACTGCGCATGAGGTTGCCATGGGAAATCTGAATGTGCCAATTCTGCCTGTTGTCTGCGAGGATGAGGTTGGCGTGGTAACCCGGAGCTTTAATCAGATGCTGGACAGCATACGCATTCATATTAAACAACAGCGTGAAAGTATAGAAAAGCAGGCGCAGATGAAGGAGAGGGAGCTTCTTATGGAGACCCATCTGAAAGAAGCACAGCTGAAATATCTTCAGGCTCAGATCAATCCGCATTTCCTGTTTAACTGTCTGAATGCCGGGGCCCAGCTTGCCATGCTGGAGGATGCAGAGCGTACCGGTGTTTTTCTGGAAAAGATGGCAGACTTTTTCCGATATAATGTACGGAAAATGGAGGATGATGCTCTTCTCTGGGAAGAGGTGGATGCAGTTGACAATTATATTTATATTTTAAATGTCCGATTTGCCGGAGATATCAATTATGAAAAAGATGTGGATGAGGGAATCGGGAATTTCAGGATTCCAAGTATGATTTTGCAGCCTCTGGTGGAAAATGCCGTGCAGCATGGAATTCACGACTGTATGGAAACTGGGAAAATCAGAATGTCCATTCACAAGGATGGGGATGACCTGGAAATCACAGTCAGTGATAATGGCGCCGGAATGACACAGGAGATGATTCAATCCGTTATGGCAGGGAAAGCACGAAATAATGGAGAGGACCGTTATTCTACAGGCATAGCAGTAGGAAATGTAATTGACAGATTGGAACTGTATTATAAACAAAAAGATCTTCTTACCATAGAAAGTGAGGGCCTTGGACTTGGAACCAGTGTGCATATCACCTTACCGGTGGAGGTTGAAGGTACCAGTGAATGAGTAAAAAGTGATAGCATGGAGTATGCTGCAATGAGCAGTGACAGAGGCTGAATAAAGGGGAGCAAAAAAATGTACCGTATTCATGATAGCAGATGATGAAGGACTTATGCTGGAGGCTTTTAAAGGAGTGATTCTGGCTGAATTCGGAGATAAATGCAGTGTGGAAACTGCGAAAACAGGAAGGGCGGTAATCGAGAAGGCGGAGACCTTTCACCCGGATATTGTGTTTATGGATATTCACATGCCTGGAATTAATGGAATCCAGGCTATGCGGGAAATCCGGAAGTTCAACAATTCCGCCTTGTTTTATGTAGTTTCTGCATATGACAAATTTGATTACGCCAAAGAAGCCATCAATCTTGGTGTGGAACAGTATCTTACGAAACCGATTTCGAAAAGTAAGATTATTTCTGTGGTGGAAGAAGCGACAGCAAAGGTGGATAAGGTTCGTGATCAGAGAAGTAATCTGTTGAAAATCCAGGAAAAGCTGGAGACAGTTATCCCGGTTGTGGAATCTGGTTATGTGAATTCTCTTCTTTTCCAGAAGGAGATGGCAGCAGCAGGTTATTACCAGCAGCTTCTGGATATTGAATATGGCCAGGGTTATGTTATGGTGGTGCAGTTTGGACAAAGCTATGAAAATGGAAGACTGGTAAGCCCGGTTGGAATGAATGTGAAGGCGCAAAGCTTTTATCCGGAATTCCGGGATGTGGTGAAGTCTGCTTTTCCCTGTGTGGTTGGAAATATTATGTCCAACCGTATCCCTGTGGTAGTGCCTTGTGAAATTTTCCAGAATCCTTATGAAGACCGTATTGATCTGGTGGAAAAGGCAAGAGAGCTGGTGGCAAGATTGGAGGGCAGACTGGATGCAAAATTCCGTGTGGGAATTGGAAGAGTATGGGAAATGGAAGAGCTTGAGAGATCTTACCGCGAAGCACTCCGGGCATTAAACGGAAGCCTGGGCAGGGTAATCCATATAGAGGATCTTTCCCAGAATGGTGTCTATGACGAGGCTTTTCCCGGCAATGATGAGAAGAGGATGTTCCGCTGTCTTGAGGAGGGAAATGAGGAGGGGATGCTCCAGGAGGTGAACTTCTTCTGTGACTGGATGGTAGAGCATTATTCACAGGATATGAATAATATCCGCCTGAAAATACTGGAGTTTATTATCTGGGGTGAGAAGATTGCTTTTGAAAGCGGCGCGATCAATTATGGATTTAGTTACCGCAGGGACTATTTGGATACTGCCATGTCGCTTTCAACCTATGAGGATCTTCGTAAATGGTTCCAGGAAAAGATGGTAAATGTATGCCGGGCAATCCGGGATCAGAAGGAAGATCAGTCCAATTCCGCGGTAAAGAAGGCCATGCTTTATATTCAGGAAAATTACAGCAGGGATATTTCTCTGGATGATGTGTCCAGTCAGGTGAATATCAGTCCTTATTATTTCAGCAAGATTTTTAAGGAGGAGACTGGAGAGAATTTTATTGAGTATCTGACCAGAGTCCGGATCGATAAAGCCAAAGAGCTTCTGGTAGATGCAAATGTGAGCGTAAAGGAAGCGGGAATTCAGAGCGGCTATTTGGATCCCAATTATTTCAGCAGGATTTTTAAGAAGCAGATGGATATGACTCCAAGTGAGTATAAAGCGAGGTATGGAAAATGAGAAAGTGTCGTTGGCTGATCTTGTCGTTGGCTTTGCTCCTGGCAGCTGCATTGGCAGCAGGCTGCGGAAGTAAGCCTCAGGAGTCGCAGAAGGAAGAAGCAAAAGAGGAAGATAAGCTGCAGATCGGGCTTAGCTTTGACTCTTTTGTAATTGAGAGATGGCTGCGGGACCGGGATATGTTTGTTTCTACTGCCCAGAGCCTTGGGGCAGAAGTGAATGTGCAGGTAGCCGGAGGCGTTGTGGAAGAGCAGATTTCCCAGATAGAGTATTTTATTAAGAAAAAGATGAATGTGATCGTGGTGATCCCTATTGATGGAAATGCTTTGTATGATGTGCTGAAGGAAGCACGGGAAATGGGAATTTATATAATCTGCTATGACCGCATTGTGGAAAATGTTAATGCAGATCTGTATATTACCATTGATAATGAAAAGGTTGGAACCCTTATGGGAGAGGCTCTGGTCAAGGCTTGCCCGGAGGGAGGAAATATTTTTGCCATCAATGGATCTCCTACAGACAGAAATGTGGATGAAGTTGTGAGGGGTTCAATAAAGCCATTGAAGGCAGTAATCTGAATGTGGTTTATACGGGATATTGCGATAACTGGATGGCTGAGCTGGCCGGAAATCATGTGACTCAGGGGTTGGAAGTTACAAAAGATATTGTAGGGGTGATGTGCGGAAATGATGATCTGGCAAGTCAGGCAGTGAAGGTGTTGTCGGAGAACCGGCTGGCAGGGAAGGTTGCTGTGGTGGCCCAGGATGCGGATCTGGCAGCTTGTCAGAGGATTGTGGAAGGTACACAGGAAATGACTGTCTATAAGCCTATTGAACAGGAAGCGAATACGGCGGCCGAATTCGCAGTGGCGCTTGGCAAAGGAGAGGATATTACTTCCGGAGAAGGGGAATACAAGGCGGTAGAAACCTTCAATGATGGGACATATGACATTCCTTATTATAAAATTGATCCAATTGCGGTGACGGCGGAAAATATGGATAAGGTGATCATTGACGGGGGATTTCATACGAGAGAGGATGTTTATTTGAATATTCGATAAGGAAAGGTGCTTCAAAGCGGACGCAGTGCGGACGAAATAACAAAAAGACTGATTTTTTCATGCAGCTGCATGAAGAACCAGTCTTTTTGTATGGGGAAAAGAATTTTTTTATGAATATACTCTGTCGATTTGAATCACGGCACAATAGTTGCCATCATCCATATTGCGGATGCGTTCTTTGAGGAGATTTGTGATCTCCACGTTGGTGAGTTTGCATTCGAAAGGAACCGCTATGTCGAAGATCAGGTTTGTGTGGGTAGGACCTTCTACTATGCGAAAATCGTGAATGGAAAGACGACGGTCCAGATTGCGGGTGATTTCTTCAATCTGGCTGCGTATTTCATTGACCTCCTTGTTGTCTGTGACAATGGGATCAATGTGGATGGTGGCAGAACAATTCAGTTTGTCCTGAAGCTCATGCTCAATGTTGTCAATCTCATCGTGGATAATCAGCAGATCTCCGTGGGCGGGAACCTCAGCGTGGAGGGAAAGAATTAGTCTGCCTGGACCGTAGTCATGGACAATCAGGTCATGCATGCCGTGGACAAGGGGATGGGCAAGAACGATCTCTTCGATTTCCTCTACTAAATTTTTCTCCGGGGCTTGTCCGAGAAGGGGATCAATGGTATCCTTCATTGTAGTGGTTCCGGTATAGAAGATAAAAATGCCCACCAGGACACCGAACCATCCGTCCAGCACCAATCCGGTAAGCTGACTGATGATAGTTGCCAGAAGAACCAGACTGGTGGAAACTGTGTCACTTAAACTGTCTCCAGCTGTAGCCTGCATGGCAGTACTGTCGATTTTGTGACCGATAGTGCGGTTATAGTAGTACATATATATTTTTACCAGAATAGATGCAATAAGGACAGCAATAATAACTGGGCTGCATTCAATGGGCTCCGGGGTGCGGATCTTGTCAATGGAGGAGCGGATCAGCTCGAAGCCCATGATCAGAATCGCAACTGAGACAAGAAGTCCGGAGATATATTCCATGCGTCCATGTCCAAAGGGATGCTCTGTATCCGGTTTTTGTCCGGAGAGCTTGAAGCCCACCAGAGTGATCACAGAGGAGCCTGCATCCGATAAGTTGTTGAAGGCATCCGCCGTGATGGCAATAGAGCCGCTTAGGATTCCGGCAAGCCATTTTCCTATAAAAAGAAAAATGTTCAAGGCAATTCCCACAGCTCCGCAGAGCATGCCATAAGACTGGCGAACCTGGGGGGAGCTGTAGTCTTTGTAATCTTTGATGAAAAAATGGGATAAAAATGTTATCATGAAAACTTCACCTCAAATAAAAGTAACTGTTCAGTTCTCTTACAGTTATGCGCTTTGTGATGCACAGAAAGGCGAACCCTCCTGCGGCACTTCCACAGCTGTCTCCTGGGGCTTTCATAGTGAAAATGCCTCGCGGAATAGTATTTGCTGAATAGTTATCTGAAAAAATAAAATAGTTACTGTGTATCCTGTGAATACATTCTTTTTAATGTAGCACATTGCGGAGAAAAATACCAGAGAAAATTTATAAAATGCCTGATTAAAGTGTGTATAAATTGTTGTTCCAAAAGACACCTGTTGTGGATGGGCGTGTATAAGGTGGAGGCAGCAAGCTGGCTTTGTGGAAAAATTGATCGGCAATCCAGTAAGAATGTGGAAAACTTTTTGAAAAAAAGATGGAAATATGGGAAAAAGTGGTTGACAGAAACGGAGGCTTATAATATAATAACTCAATGTGACGTAGTGCGAGATACTTTAGCCAATAGCCCCGGCGACGGTATTTATCAGCGGTTTCGGACATTTCCGCAGTAATTGCACCATCGTTTCCATATTACTAACATATGCGAGAATTCGCATTTATACAAACAATCGTTGATAAATAACAGGAGGTAAAACCATGCAGACTTATATGGCTAATCCAGATAAAATCGAAAGAAAATGGTATGTAGTTGACGCTGAAGGCTGTACACTGGGCCGTCTGGCATCTGGTGTTGC
>ENA-OQDT01000425-OQDT01000425.1-human-gut-metagenome-genome-assembly--contig:-NODE-425-length-27380-cov-4.489928_pt1 | contig 27380 bp, 19 predicted proteins | sample MGYA00242786_ERZ504617 | MGnify/ENA primary metagenome ERZ504617 (study PRJEB26092, sample SAMD00036337) | human gut metagenome | host: Homo sapiens | study: EMG produced TPA metagenomics assembly of...
CAAAATTCCGGTAAAGAATGCGTTCCCGTTCCTCTCTCGACTTGAACGTGTAGAACTTCGGCAGCGGTACATACGCCGCTTCCTCCTTCTTGATTTCCTTCATGTCGAAATCCGTCTTGCAGAAGAATATGTATTTTCAAACACATGTTTTACAGATTTTCCTGAAACGATCGTTCCAGCCGCCTCTTTTGCGTCCGCCTTTTTATCAACTGCCGTCAGTTCAAATCCTTTCGGCAGTTCTTTTTCGGTTACGGTATATTGCGCATCTTTATCCAATCCTATGAATATACAGCGTTTCGTTCATCTTTAATCTGATACTTGGCAGCTCCGGTCTTATCAAATTCCAGTTCAAATGCTTTTCCCTGAATTTCATTTTGCGCATTTCGTACTTCCGCTTTGACTGTTTTTCCCTTCATAGACGGAATACTGATCTCAAATGTGAACTTTTTATCTTTTAATATTTCATCCGCATTCAGATTTTTATTCGCTGCCACGCGGGCATCTTTGCTGATTGCAAGAGCGCCCGGAAGCTCAAGCGCAAGCCTTCCGTTATTTCCCAGATAAACATTTAAGTAATCGGGATTATTGATATTATCCCAAATCGGATCGATCACTACATCCGCCGTATTTGTTATGTTCTCTGTTTTATCATCTATCAACGCATCGATTCTTGTCAATCGTGCAGAACCGGACTTGATAAAGTATTCTCCCTTGTCATTTATACCGAAGTTCGCACTTGCCTGCTGGAAGTTTGATCCCGTAAAGGCTACCTTGCCGTCGATTTCTTCAACCTGACCTCCGTTTAACTGCACATACGGTCTCTTATAATAATACGTCTGATCCGCACTCGGCTCGTTCTTTACTGCCATTGTACAATCTTTATCTGTATAAATCGGAGTATCTTCTGTAAAATAATAAAATGTATTTTTCTTTGCCGGTTGGAAAGAAGCAGTCGTATTGCCCAATGTCTTTCCATTCGGATCTATGTATTGTCCGTTATAATAGTTTGAATAGAAATACGGAACTCCATTCTCATTATGAGCGTTCAGATATTGCTGAAGCGCCTCGTCATCTGCATCATTCGGGTTTAGTCCGTCGGCAATTCTTTCCCGGACCTCCGGCTTGATGCTGACACCATAGAAGATACGGAGCGGATATGCCTCCTGTATATCCATCGTTTTATTTCCGTCACTGTCTGTATCTAACGTAAAGTGACGAAGCGGGATCAAACCTGCCGGAATCTGTACTGTAACTGTATCACCGGTTTTCAGGTCTGCCCCTTTCTTCACCTGAACGATAATATCTTTTACATTACCGTTCGGATAAAGTTCTGTATCTCCTGTTGCACTTCCTTCATATTTATATGTAGTAACACCGTTTTCAGTAACCGGTTCTCCTACCGGATCGAATATCTGATCTGCAAAGACCAAACTCTTAAATTCATCCACCTGCATATATTCGCCGAGCTGATCGGTAAATGTAATATATCCTACCTTACCCGGATCATACCCTTCTGTCTGTGTCGGAAAACCAAATCCTGTTTCCAAATCCGATGAAATCTCATTAAATATATTATTCAATTCATCTGCATCCGTTGCCGCTTTATAATAATCAGAATTATCTGTGCGTTTTCCTAATGTACAAGAATAGCGATTAGGTCGTGTACTGCTTGTAGCAGTCGCATCCGGATAGTTGCTAGAAACCGCATGCATATATCCGTTAAAGTTACCAGCGCTTGTATTTGTATCGTTCGGATTCGCATCCCGGAACACGCCGATACTGTAGATCAAAGCATTCGCATCCTTCAACTCTTTTGCGTTCGTAATGGCGGCAGCTGCAACACTGTTACTCCAGTCACTATTCGACGTCGGCTGACCATCTGTGAAGAAAACGACAACTTTCTGCGCCCCTTCTCTGGTTCCTCCAAGCTGAAATGCTCTCTGCGCCTGATTCAATCCAAAATCTGCGCGAGTTGCTCCTGCTGCAATCAGACTATTCACTGTTGAGGTCAAGTCCGAAATATTTTTCGTTGTGTAAGACTTTAATTCCGTTACAATTTGTGAACGATTATAATTGTTATTTATAAAATCATTTCCAATGTTGTCACTTTCATCACTTGCAAATTTTACAAGGGAAACTCGATGCTGTAATTTTATATCATCAATGGAATCATTCATTTTAGCTGTTTGTTCCACAAAGTTATTTACTGCATTTTGCAGAGCTTGCAGCTTCGTAATATTTGTTCCCAAATCTCTTCTCTCGTAAAATTGGATGTGATTTGGATTGGAATCTTCTGCGGATATCTTCGGCTCGACCGTTTGTCCATTTAATTCCCAGTGCGTAAATTCCCACCAAAACAGAATTTTTTGACCTTCAGAAGTAATTTTGCCTCCATCCTTTGTGTAATATTCTTGATCTTCTGTTTCACTAAGATTTCCTGCATATATCTCTTCATATCGATATCGCTCACTCTCAGGCCTAGTTCCCATATGCGGTGAATTTTCCATAGAACCTGACGTGTCTACTACCAGTACGATATCCAACGGTCTGCTAACCGTCTTTACTGTATTCGATGTAGATGACAATGCCGATAATCCAACTAAGAAATCAGAATCGCCTTTTTTGACACTTGGTCTGCTTTCCGCCCTCAAGCTGAATATCCTCTGTGAGTACTGTTTTATCTGTCCAGATACGTCCGATGTTTTCTGTCGAATCTTTTACAACCTGATTCCAAGTATCCACAGTAGACGGATCTGACACAGAGGTTTCATCAAACGCTACCGCCGGAGTCGGAGTCGAATCTGAGGCATAGACTTGTCCCATACCACCGGGTATCATTCCGAGCACCATAGCCCCGGCAAGAAAAATCGCCAGCGCTGAACGCAGTTTACTATTTTTCTTTTTCCTCATAGTCACTATCTTTCCTTTCTTGCTTATTTACAGAATTATTTATATTCCTATTAACCCCTGCATCAATCTATATAAAATCAATGGAGTATTTGACATCATTTCACTAAATTCATCACTCCCCTTACATATTTTTTTCTAAATAATGCAAAATAGCTCCATCTTTTCAACAGCATATAAAATCATACGTTAACAAAGTGTGAATAACTTGCCATTTTCTCCTTTTTCAAGCTATTATATTTTTACTTTTTCACATTTTCCGCATTAATAATCCACTATATGTGAAAAACCGATCTATTGTCGAAATTTTAATAATTTCTACAATAAATCGGTTTTACTTTTTCTCTGTTTTTAGTTATCTTCCCTGAATTTATACCTGTTGATTCGGGCATTTGTTTCTTCAGCCCATGAATACTCCGTCATATAACCCCCCCCGGGTATCAATGCCGCTTCTAACACTTTTCCCTGTACCGGATAATATATTTTCTTCTATCCACATATAATAATCACAGTCCACATTGGCATAATTAATCCAACAGGCAGCCCGTTTCTTAACAAATACATCTTTAATCCCATATGTACTGAATATCTTATTCAAATCCATAACCGCCCTGCGATACAGATTTTTTACCTTTTCACGTACAAACGATTCTCCCAGAGTTTGTCAACGGCTTCTTCCATTGTCACAACTCCGCCTTTATTGTCCACACATAACGCAAGCAGTTCTTTTGCCTTTCTGCTGCTAAAATCAATCGCATGACCGTTTAAAAACAGATCAAATCTGCCAAACGTGTGGATTTCCAGCTGCATTTCATCTTTTTGTTCCGTTCTTACCAGCCTTCTTGCTTTATCCAGTGCACGGTCCACCTCTTCCTGTCCAAACGGCTTCAGCAGATAATCACAGGCATCCAGCTGATAGGCATCAAATGCGTACTGGTCGTATGCTGTGACAAACGCTGCCTGAAGATCCGGTTTTTCTTTGTGCATCTGATCCAGCAGTTCCAGTCCCGTGATCCCCGGCATCCTGATATCACAAAATGCAAAATCCACCGGATGCCCGGCAACGTACTGCAATGCCTGCTTTGGGTTTACAAATTTTCCGCAAATTTCAATATCTTTGTGTTTTTCACATAAATAGCTTAATTCTTCCAGGATCAATGGTTCATCATCTATCAGAATAATTTTCATCGTCTGTCTCCTCCCATGGAATATGTATTGTCTGCCTGCACCCTTCTCCTTTTCTGCTCTCAATCTCAAGATCCGCATTTAGAAATTCTTTCAGACGCAGCTTCAGATTTCTTATGGCAATCCCGTCTGCATCTTTCAGTTTTTCGGTGTCAAATCCTGCCCCGTCATCCAGGATCTGAACACAGATTTCTCCGTTTTTCCCGAAAACTTCGGATCTGTACGGTGCCGCCCTCCATCTTCTGGCAGATTCCGTGACATACCGCGTTTTCTACCAGCGGTTGGATCGTCAGAGGCGGTATCCGGAACTTTTCTTCCTGAAGATCCCACTGAACCTGAAGCCTCTCCCCAAAACGAATCTTTTCAATGTGCAGATACCGCTCAATCGTCTTACATTCTTCCCGAAACGGAATCATCTCTGCAGATTCCAGTGCATTCATATTTTCCACGCAAAAATACGGCAAAATCGTAGACTGCCTGTTCTGCCTCTTTCGGACGCGTCCGGCAGAGCACTTTGATCGACATCAGGGCATTTTGCAAAAAAATGCGGTTTGATCTGATGCAGTGCAAGCTCCAGCCGAGCTTCCTGGAGCTTCTGCTCAATCTTCGCCGCCTCCAGTGCCCTCTGCTGGATTTTATTCATACGCCAGCGGTCAATGACATTGACGCTCAGATCAAAAGCGATCACTCCGACAAGCATGAAAATACCTCCACTATAAGGAAGCATGCCGATATGTGCGAAATCTGACAATACGATCCCGGTATACAAAAGCAATATGCCTATTTCCCAGATCATATCTTCTCCGGATATTTCTTCTTTTTTGCGATACCCTGCAAAGCGGATCAGCAGTAGCAGCCAGACACCCACGTCCATGGTCAGCTTCCATGATAAAATCCCTTCAAAAGCTGCAAGGCTCATCACAATGACACCGGTGATCAGAATCCCTTCCCGAATTCCGAAATCTTTTTTCTGCCGGTCTTTTTTATAACCGTTTTTCAGAAGAAATTCCCAGACCAGACTTTCCATCACGCATACAGAAAACAGAATCAGATCATAATATTTCAAAGTCCCGCCTATGACTGCCGAAAACGCTGCATCGGAATAGATCATATGGATGGCCAATAAGAACAGCACCAGAAAAACACTTCTGCTGTAACCGCTGTCCGGCGTGATCTTCAGCTGTAATAAATAAGAACATAAAAACAACATATGCATGCCAAGCAACAGGATCATCCAGGTATGATAACGGTCATACTGTTCACTCCACACGCTTTCATCCTGGATCCGCGGTGTAAAAGACAGCCCCGGAAGCAGATATCCCGCTGTTTCTATGATCAGATCACATTCCGAAGACTGAAGCGTAATGGTCGTCCTGATCGACGTATCCCTGCTGACTTTCAGTGCATCCGGATCAGAAGAAACTACTCCGCTTTTCTCAATACATTTTCCATTCAGATAAATCCGATAAGCCGCCGGCATACCTTTCAGGCTCACAGAAACGTCAAATTGCGGCGGACAGTTTTTCAGTTTTACACGGTAACTTCCCCAGTTGAACATCCCTGCATTTTTTCGGGGCATATAAGAAGGCACCCTGACAAACTTCCCGGAAACCTGCTCTTCATCCAGCTCCGTAGCAATGAATTTCTGTTCAAAAAACTCCCATCTCCGCACAGAGTCGACTGCTTTTCCGCTTTGCAGTCCAAACTGTTTGAAATCTGCTTCTCCCTTACAGACCACCTGTTTCTGCGGCATCATGAGAACGGTCAGCATTGCTGCAGTACATACAGCAAACACCGCAGCAAGAAAAAGAAACCTTCGATTTTTTTCTGTTCTATTTAAAATCCGCATATAAAAACTCATATCCTCCACCTGCAAGATTCATGCTTGTCTCAAAACCGGTCAGGTTCCGGTTCAGTAACAGGCTTTCTTTTCGAAGCTGCAATGGAATCATCGGCACATCTTCCATCAATGCTTTTTCTGCTTTATATAAGGTGCTAAGTCTGATCTGCTCATCTGTCTGCCTTTCAGCCTCTCTCAGACATTTCTGTACCGTGCCGCTTTGACTTTCTCCTTCCCCATAAGTGTAATCATAATTCCAGCTCTGCAGATAGGCCATCACATCTGCATATTCTGCGATAATACCAGTGAGCGTAACAGTACCGTTGTTTTTCTCTGCCCAGAATGCATCTCCGGTTGCCGTTTCCAGTTCCACCGAGATTCCAAGCTTTTTCTCCCACTGGCGTTTGATTTCCGTTCCTTCCTGTATGCTCCATGGATCATCATTCACCAGCAGCTTTATTTTCACATCTTCCGCTCTGGAAATATGCAGTTTTTTGAATGCTTCTCCAAGCTTTTCTTCTGCAAGCTTCTGACTTCCGTATTTTGTACACGGCAGATCCTGATAATTCTCTGTGTAAGTTTTCAAAATACCAAGACCGTTTTCCGGAACATAGCGTGCATTCGGCACAAGAAAATCACTGTCCATATTTTCTGTGTATTCTACCCGGTTCAATGCATAATTTAACGCCTGGCGAAATTCCCTGCACTGCAAAGGTCCTTCGGTCTGCAGATCCAGATAAAGACTTTCACAGATCCCGGTCATCACTTTTTTCTGAATTCCGGCATTGTATTTTTCCGCTCCTTTTAACGGGATCGGCATCACATCGACCTCTCCTTTTACAAACCTTTCATATGCTTCATCCACTGACTCCAGGCATACCGCTTCCACCCTATCCAGCCGGATGTTGTCCCGTTCCCAGTAATAGGGATTCTTTTTCATACTTACCAGCTCTTCACTCCAGGTGTCCAGTGTAAATGGTCCATTGCAGTCTTCCGGCCGCAATATTTCCGTCGCATCTTTTCTTATCGGCACAAAACTTCGTAAAGCCAGAAGCTGCAGAAACTGAACCTGCGGATGCTCCAGCTCGATCTGAAGCGTTTTTTCATTCAGCACTGTCACACCCAGTTCTTCGATTCTCTTTTTCCCCTGATAAATGTCTTCTGCATTTTTTATGATCGCTGCATAAGAGTTAAAATATTCCGGTTCCACCAGTTTTTGGAATGCCCCAAGAAAATCATCTGCTGTAACAGGAGTACCATCACTGTAACAGGCATCATCCCGCAAATAAAATGTATAAACCTTCTGGTCCTCCGAAATTTCATAGCGGTCTGCCATTCCGTACTGAAGTTCGTACTGATACACCCGCATAAGTCCTTCCAGCAAATAACAGGAAATCGTCTGCTCTGCACTGCCTTTCAGTTTCAGATGATTCAGGCCTTCTCCCGAAAACATGCTGTAATTGACGTACCGCATAACTTTTTCCTGCCCGTCCGATTCTTTCGTTACACTTTCCGTTTCCTTCTGCCGTGCACATCCCCCTGCCAGCAACATTACCATAAAAATCAGAAAACACCGTCTCAAAAAACCTTTCATTGTCACTTTCCCTTCTCCCACCATGATTAAGATAATGATATAATATTTTTCCTGTTTTTTCAATCTTCCGGCAGGATATGATTTTTGAATACACAACAAAAAGACAGAAGCATGTGGCGGAAATAAATTCCATCGCATGCTCTGTCTTTTTGCTGCCGGCCTTTTCTGAAACACTATATCATGCCAGCTTTTCTTTCTTATGTTTTATTTTGTGCGTACTTTCTTTTTTGCACTGTAAGCAGTGTAAACTTTCTCGTTGTCCACAACTTTATATGCTTTTACTCTTACATAGTACGTTTTCTTTGTAGAAAGTCTCTTGATCGTTTTTGCTTTCTTATCAGCAGTAACCGCAATGGTCTTTTTGCCTTTGAAGTTTGCCTTCTTTGCATACTCGATCACATAGCCATCTGCACTTTCTACTTTATTCCAGTTGACTTTCACTGCCTTCTTTGCACCTTTGACAGATTTTACTTTCACTTTCTTGGCTGCAAATTCTGTTTTTGCCAACTGGTTTTCAAGGCGTTTCTGCATTGCCTGCACTTCTTCAAACTGTTTCTGTGCTTCGGCTCTCTTTTCTTCTGCCTCTTTCTGAGCTTTTGCAAGGATCTCTTCGGCTTTCTTCTGTGCTTCAGCTGCTGCTTTGGCTGCTTTAAGCACATCAACATTAGCCTGTGCTGCTTTGGCTGCTGCCTCGGCAAGATCTTTCTGTGCACTTACAGAGTCTCTTGCTGCTTCTGCTGCTTCTTTTGCCTGTACTGCATCGTTCTTTGCTGCTTCCGCTGCTGCTCTGGCACTCTCTGCTGCTTCTTTGGCTGCTGCCGCATCATTCTCGTAATCTTTAACTGCATTTTCTGCTGCTTCTGCGGCTGTCTGTGCTGTCTTTGCGGCTTCCTTGGCTGTTTCTGCGGCTGTCTTTGCTTTTTTCGCTTCTGCTTCTGCGACTGTTGCTGCTGCCTTTGCAATCTCCGCTTTCGCCTGTGCTGTTTCTGCGGCTACTTTATCAACATCCTCCATCGACTTTGCTTCTGTGGCTGCTGCTTCTGCCAGCTTAACGGCATTCTTAGCTTCTTCTGCTTTTGTCTGTGCTTCCTGTGACGCTGTCTCTGCATCTGCCGCTGCATTCTTTGCATCGTTCTTTGCTGCAACTGCCTGGTTTTTGATTGCCTCCAGTTCATCCTTGGATGGCTGATCTGGATTGTTATCGTCTTCTTTCACATAAACTTTTGCATCTGCAATGTCTACACAGTCATCGTTCATTCCGCCAACTTTATCGATGTAGATGATCAGTTTCTCTACGCCTGTCAGGTCAACGTTCATAAGTTTTGCATTGTCCGGCTGAAGGATCACGCCGCTCTCTGCCAGTTTGTTTTCTTCGCTGATGCTGTCTTTATAGAAGATAAAGTTTGCACCGTCACGGCCTGTCTTTGTAGATTTTGTATAGTCAATACCTACATAACCTTCAAAGCGTTCTGCTTTGATACCGCTTAAATCAAAGGTCAGTGTTGCATCGGTATTTGCACTTAAGCCCTGTGCAAAGACTTTGCGTACACCGTCAACATTCATGCTCAGTTCGCCTTTGTTTGTACTTGTGCCGCCATCGTACTCGTTGACATGGAATCCGCCCCATCCGGATACGGAATTTGCCACGTCCATGTATAACAGACCGTATTTATCGGATTTTTCGGTATCGGTTCCGTATACTCCGTTTGCTTCGTCTACTTTTGCGGTTAAGTATACATATTTCTGGTCAGTAGATGGTGTTACATCTTTTCCGCCTGCCGGTGTTACTTTTACTTCTTCTGCGGAAGCATCGATCTGTGCATCTTTTCCGGCAATCGTCAGATTTTCAATGGAGAAACTTGTCTCTTTCTTTTCTGCATTTTCATTCAGGTTGAAGCTTGCTTTGAACAGATCTGCCTGTGCTGCAACTGCTTTTGTCAGATCGTAAACCACCTGAACTCCGTCTGCTGTTTCTTTTACGGAAATATTTCCTTCCACACCGTCTGCCAGTGCGATGCTGTTAAATTTATAAGTTGCTGTATCATATTTGAGTGTGAAGCTTCCTGCCGTCATTGCGGAGCTGCTGCTCTGGGATGTCTGGGAAATGCTTCCTGTCACTTCTACAGTTCCTTTTTCCTGTGCTGTGTTATCTTTTGCCGTTAATTTTACCGTTGCTGCTTCTTTTGCACCGTCGATGTCTGCCCCGATTCCTGCCAGTACTTTCAGTGCTGCCAGATCGGCAAGATCTACTTTTCCGTCACCGTTTACATCGGCTGCATAAGTATTGACGGTATCTAAGGTTGCATTGCCTGCCAGTACATCGCGGAGCATGTTGATATCGGCGATATCCAGTGTTCCGTTTGCACTTCCGTCCACATCTCCGTTTACTGCCATGGTCACGCTGTCCACTACCGTTCCGTCTTTGCGAAGTTTTACAAGATATCCGGTTGCTACCGGTGCTCCATCTTCGTCAAAGGTTGCATTGTACGGGTCTTCCATGGTCAGGCTTTCACCTTCGCCAACTTCAAACATGGTAAACAGTTCTGCTTTTGTCATACCTGCCGGAACATTGTAAAGAACATGTGCGGAGGTATCCAGTTTCAGAGATGCACCTTCTTTTAAGGTCAGGGATGCACCTGTCGGTTCTTCTGTGCTAAGCTGAACCTTGGTATCGCACCAGCTCACCATATCGTGTCCGTCTTTGACATTTTTGTCTGCATACAGGCAGATTTCCTTTGTTCCTGCCGGGATCTCGATGTCGAAGTACTGTGCGTTCTGACCATGTTTCATCAGCTCGCCTTTCCATACTTCTTTGCCGTCCAGTTTGATGATCGGATACGCTCCATCCTGTGTTTTTGCTTTATGAGCATCGATTCCGACATAACCCTGAAGGCGTGTTGCATTCAGTTTGGAAACATCGAAATACAGTGCGGAATCGGCATTGACACCAAATCCTTTTTCAAATTTTGTACGTTTGCCTTCCACATAGAGGTCAAGTTCTGTACCTGCATTGTCCTCGTTTACATGAATTCCGTTGTATCCGGAAGTGCTTCTTGCAGTATCGTATCCAAGATCTGAGAGCTGAATGGCAGTATCGTTCTTGATCTCGATCGTATAAGTTCTGCTAAATCCGCTCTTTGCGGTTGCTTTTACGGTTGCTGTGCCCGGAAGGCTTTCCGGTTTTGTGACTTCAACGCTTACATCATCCGATACTGTTTCCGCTGTGATCTCCGGAACGGTTCCTGACAAGGAAGAAACATTCATGCTGTAGGAAGTGATATCATTGTCAAATCCTTCCAGTGCCTGTCCGCCGACTTTAATGCCGTTCAGCAGTGCGGTTTCATCTGCATAATTCTTTTTGCTCTCCGTCATCAGCTCTTCTCTTGTAGATTTGCTGATCGGTTTGAGGCGGTAAGTATAGCTGTAAGTTTTGCCTGTTCCCAGCAGATATTTGGAAAGGGTAGCCTGTCCGCAGCTTGCGGTTCCAAGTCCCATCTGTGCATAATCGATCGTCAGAACGGTATTGTCTGTACGTTCGATCTGATACGGATGTCCGGCTGCATCCAGTGCTTCCTGTGTGCAGTTCAGTGCACTCATCTCCAGCAGGTGATCCTGTGCATCAACCAGAAGTCCGTCACCGTCTGCATCGGTCACTGCCATCCATCTGACGTCGGTCTTGTTGCCGGTTTCCTGAGCGTAAACATAATTGGTAAACTGTTCATCTACGGTGCTATTCCATACTCCGACATCGTAACCGGTCTTTCTGTCGCTGTAGCTGTCCGATTCACCGCGGCCATACCAGGTCAGTTTGTCCAGTCCGGCTGCCAGCTGCAGGCGTGTACCGACTCTCTGAAGGTTGCTCATATTGGAGTTCGGAGCCATGGTTGCTTTTACAACAATTTCACCATTTGCATAGATCGCATAGGTAAGACGGTCTTTGGAGTCTGCACAGTTTTTCAGTGTACGTGCTACGGAAACATAAACCACTTTGTTTTCTTTGTTGACGCTCACTTCATCAATCTGAACGTTCGCGTTTGCTGTTTTCCATTTTGCATCTACGGATTCTTTCTTATCATTATCGGTAGAAGCTCTCCAGTAGTTCGGCTCAATGCCTTCTGCGATCATTTCTTTGCCGTTTGACTTGTAGGAAGTCATCTCACCGGTTTTCTTATCAAAGGAAACAGACCAGTTATCGCCTGCTACTTTTACATCACCATCGGTTTCCTCAAATGTCTTGATATCTTCCAGTTTGGAAGTGTCTACGGCTTCCACTGCTGCATCCGTTCCTGCAAAATCCAGTTCAAACTGTGCTTCTGCCACTGCAAAGTCTTTGTCTGCCCAGGTGAACTGATCGTCACTCTTTGTTACGAATGAAATATTCATGAAATATTCATCGCCTGCTGCCGCATCGGTTGGTGTGGTGAACGGGATCACAACATCTTTGCTTTCACCTGCCGGGATATCCACATCCATCGTTCCGTTTTCTACGGAAGTTCCGTTCTTTACAACTTCCCATTTCATGGTATATTCGTTTGCGTTGGTATCGATCCATTCGTTGTTTATCGTAACGGTCCTGGATGTCAGATCCTTGAGTTGCATCTGAAGTGCCTGATAAATACGCTTTACTTCATAAGCTTCCGGCTGGAGTGTACGGTCCGGAGATACGATACCGTTGACACAGAAGTCCGTGTTTCCGGATTTCCAGGAAGAATAGTCCTTGGTATTTCCGTCTGCATCGGTGTAAGTTCCGTGGTTCCAGTCACCGTCATAGCCCCAGTAAGTGCTCTTTCCATCCCAGTTTCCGTCAGAATCCAGAATCGGTGTATTATAGCTCTGATCTACGAAATCCCAGATAAATCCACCCTGCAGGATGCCGTTTGCCCGGATTTCTTCCCAGTATTCTTTCATACCGCCGCAGCTGTTGCCCATTGCGTGCAGGTATTCACACATCAGATATGGTTTCTTTGAATTTTTAACCTGTTTTCCAATGTTCGGATACATGTTGGACCATACATCTACGCCTGCATTGTCATTCCAGCCCTGATAATGAACGACTCTGGTATCATCGTTGTTCTGGAAATAATCAATTTCTGCCTGAAGAGAATCTCCGGCTCCCGTCTCATTTCCAGGTGACCACATGATAACACATGGATAGTTTTTGTCACGCTCCAGCATATTGATGGCACGGTCTTCTGCCGCCTCAACATATCCAGGAAGACTTCCCGGAACTTTGTACTGGCTTCGTCCGTTGTGAGACTCTACGTTTGCCTCATCCATCACATAGATACCATACTCATCACAGAGTTTGTAGAACGTCGGATCGTTCGGATAATGAGAAGTACGAACGGCATTGACGTTCAGTTCTTTCATCAGCTCAATGTCTTTTCTCATATCCTCTTCCGTCAGATACCAGCCGTCCTGCGGATCGTTCTCATGACGGTTCACACCGGTGATCGTAATGACCTTGCCGTTTACACGAAGTCTTGCATCGTCTGTATTTGCATCGGTGATCTCCACTTCACGGAATCCAACATCGGTCTGTGTCGCTTCTTTTGTCACACCGTCTTTTTTCAATTCCAGAACCAGGTTGTAGAGGTTCGGTTTCTCTGCACTCCATTTTTCCGGATCGGTGATGTGCTGTGTCAGGCTTACTTTTGCTTCTTTTGTCTCGCTGTCAAAGGAAGTAACCGTTCCGGTGAGCGGTGTGGTGGTTACCAGCTTGCCTTCGCTGTCGTAGAGGTTTCCTTCTACCGTCCAGCCGTTTACATCGTCTGCGGAAAGATTGCGTACATCCACATCGACATTCAGGTCGGCATCAGTATAAGTATCATCCAGATCGGTAACTACGGTATAGTCGCGGATCTCCACGTCATCTTTGGATGTCAGGTAGACATCACGGAAGATACCGGAAAGTCTCAGCATATCCTGGTTCTCGATGTAGCTTCCGTCGGACCAGCGGTAAACCTCTACGGTGATCACGTTCTCGTTTCCTTCTGAAAAATCAAGTGCATCGGTAATATTAAATTCATCTCTTGTAAAACTGTCTTCTGCATATCCTATATATTTGCCGTTTACCCACAAATACATGGCAGAACCAACACCTTCGAAGTTAATGAAGACGTTGCGGTCTTTCCAGCTCGAATCAACTGCAAAGGTCTTGCGGTACGTTCCGACCGGATTACACTCTGTCGGAGCATCGCCTACGTTGTACTTATTGTAAGCTTTGCCCTCTGCATTCATCCACGGATAGTTCTGGTTAGAGTAGATCACCGGATCATATTTCCAGGAACCGTCCTTATTTACATAGGTCTGCCAGCTCTTCGGAACCGTAATGTCATCCCAGCTGCTGTCGTCATAATCTTTCTGATTAAAGTTGGCATCTTTTGCACCGATACGGTCTGCCGGTTTGACTGCCCAGCTGAATTTCCAGTCATCTCCATTTAAAAGCTGGTAAAATGAAGATTTCGTCCGGTCTTTCGCTTTTGCCTTTTCTGCTGTATCAAAGCTGTAAAAGGTCGATCTTGCCGCCTCGCGGTTCACCTGAAATACCCCCGGCTGTCCGTTCCATTCGGTAGAAGATGCTGCTGCGACTACTTCCGGTATAATCCCCTCCAGACCGGAAATGCTGCCGCCGCTTACGACCATCGCTCCTGCGAGTAAAACAGACAACAGTTTTTTTGTTTCATATCCCTTTTCCTCCTTTTTGAATGAGTTTGACAGTTTTACATATAGTAAAATGTTTACCTTCATCATTATTTTATCACTTCAAGTATACTTGAAGTCAAGTGCTTTTTTGATTTCTGTTTATTTTGCACACTTTTTTCTCTGCTTTTTTGTGCATTTTTACAACTATTCTGAAGTTTAGATATATAATAGCATATCTTTTTTGCACATACAACGTTACATTTGATCCTAAATGTAACTTTTTTCCTTTTTTTCAGCATCTCGTACAAATTCCGTCATTTTTTTCATTTTCGGTCACTTTATGTATTTTTACAGTAAACATTTGTATTTTATCTCAGTCGAGAAGACTCCCACTTCTGCAAGTGGTGAGTAATAACAAGTCTTTCTCAGTGGGAGTACAATCTCCGACTGAGATAAAATATGCTCCCTCCTGAGTGACAAGTTTTTTATTATTTCACTTGTCTGCCCAGAAGGGAGCATATCATGATTCACTAAACATAGTTCCTGCTTTTTTTGTATTCGTTTATTTTACTTTTCTGCTCTTCACCGCAGAATAACTGCCATAAACTTTCTTTTTGCCCACTTTGCGGTAAGCACATACTTTATAGTAGTACGTCTTCTTCTTTTTCAGTTTTTATTGGTAAAGCTTATCTTCCTGGCTCCGTTTAAGACTTTGACTTTCTATACTTGCCTTTTTTCTATCGGCACGATAAACCACATAGCCATCTGCGTTTCTGACTTTTTCCATTTCAGAACCAGTTTCCCTTTCGAAACTGCCTTGACGGAAAGACCCTTTACCTTCGCCGGTTTTGCTTTTGCCGGTGTCTCTGTGGACGGCATCTGCTGTTTTGTTTCGCTTTCGGTCTCTGTTTCTGTCTTTGTTTCACTCTCGTTTTCCGTCTCTTCGGTTCTTCCTGTCAGCTTGATATACTGATCCGTCAGATCTGCAATGCCTGCCTGGAACGTGTCCATCTCATCCGATAAGGTCGCAATCTGTGCATCGGTCAGAAATGCCTTATTGCCGCGTGCAGTCGTAGAAATACCTGCATAAAGCTTCTCTATCTCTGTTTTCATCTGTGGTGCTTCTTTTTCGATCACAGCAAGCTTGTTAACATCACGCACACCCTCTGCCATACGCTCCAGTCTTACCGAGCTTCTGCTGATCGGATCCCGTGCCGTCTTTTCATCCGGATAGATCAGGAAACAGTCACCTGGTTCAAATTTGCTATGTGTGGTATCGTTCAGTGGATCTTCCACCCATGCATCATATGCCCAGCGAAGGAATCCTGCCGTGCCGGACTTGCCTGCATTGACAATCGACCAGTAACTTTCCACCGGTGCACTTAAAGAGAAGTTGCCCGGTCTGTGCCCGGTACAGGAGTACAGAGTCGTGCGAAGTCCTTTTGCTTCCCGGTCTTTTAGCAGCTGATCAAACTCTGCCTGATGTGCCGCTGCCGCCGTATCTCCGACGTTCAGATCGGTCACACGCATCGCAAGGTTTTTCTTTTCTATAAAGCTGTCCATCGCTCCGGCTGTCTTTAAACATTTGCCATCCTTGTTTTTCACAGACTCGATCAGATCAAAAGCGGTGCTGGAAAATCCTTGCTCATCAATGCCGATGTAGCTGTCATCAAACCAGCCTTTTTCCGTCAGATGCGTAACAAGATCGGTAAGAAAGTCCGTCCAGAGTATGGTATAATTTTCCGTATAATATGCACTTCCATTGGTCGGTTGTATATAAAATACTTCTCTTACCAGCTCTCCGTTCTCCCAGTAAGTGAACGAATTGTGCCATGGTGCAACACTGTAAAGTACGATCTTATCCCCGATTCCCAGGGATTTGTTGAAGCTTACCCACTTATCAAAATCCGTGTAGTCATAGGTAAAGGTATCGCCATTCTTTATCCATTTGATCATCGACGGATAGTGTACGGCATTTGCACTGTATGTCTGTCCGTTCCAGGCATCTTCAATGATCGATGCGGTGATCGCATGTCCACCAATCTTCTTATAAAGCTCCATGGAAGACTTCATGATCTCCAGGTGCTCCTCAGAAAACGGTTCCACGTTATAGTATTCTGCACTGGTGTACGGATACTGCCACAGTTCAATGTCAAAAGTATCACTGTAGTTATCCGGAAGTTCTGCATTCTGTACACGCACTTCATAGTCAAACACAAGCGGCTGTGTAAGCTGATCTGCTGTTACGGTCAGCTGCGTTTTGTAGGTACCGGATTTGGCTGTCTTTGGAATCGCAAACTCCACCCAGACCGGCTGAAGGGTATCTGCTTTTATAGCGATCGGTGTGGTCTGCCAGAGAATATCGGATGCTTCCGCCCGGTTATCCTCCGTTGCCGCCGGAACATCATTTCCATAGATATATCCGTAAGCATAGGCTTTTGTAGAGCGGATAAACGTTGCCGTCACATTATCTTTTGTGATCTTCTTTTTGCCGTCCGTCAGGTCAGATGCCTGAATCGTCACATTTGTAAAATCACCGCCGATGGCACTTAAGACCAGTTCACTGACTGCACGGTCATTCTTCCAGGCATGCAGTGTCTCGCTGCGGTTTTTCTTTACCGAAACTTCTGCGAAACGTTTCTGCGTGTACTGCGTATTATGATCTGTCACAGTGCCGCCAAGTGCACGTCCCGGCTGGCGCACTTCCACTTCCATTGTCCTGGAAATCCCTGCCTTCTGGCTGGATGCCGTGATCACCGCTGTTCCGCTTTTCTTTGCTGTGATCATTCCCTGATCACTGACCAAAGCAACCGTTTCATCAGAAATTGTATAGACCATATCATCCAGCGTCGCATAGGACGGTGTATAGCTGTAAGAGATCGCATAGCTCTGTCCGACACTTAAAGAAATTCCCTGATCTTCCAGTTTAAAATCTTTCGCGATATACGGGCTGTGTGTGACCTGTACATAGGCCACCTGATTGACTACCGCACTTCCGGTGCGTTCGTTCTGCGTAACTGCATAGAGCGTATGTTCACCTTCTGTGAGATTTTCTGCTTTGTATACAGACTGCGGCGTGGTACGGCTGCTCTCATAAAGATCCACCAGTGTCTCTGCTCCGTCATCCACACGGTATTTTACTTTTCCGTGGTTGTGGCTCTTGTTTGCAAAAACTTCGATGGCATTTCCCGTAAACATTACCTTGTAAAAACATTCTTCTGCTTTCTCATTGGATGACCCGAGGTCTATATATGCCTCATCATCGTTGTACGTCCAGCTTTTTCCGCTACATGATTCGTAGGAAAAATAGTTGATCTCTCCCGACGTTTTGCCTGGCAGGATCTTCGTTGTTTCCTGCGTCTGGCTTTTCGCATTTCCTACTGCCATCAGTGATACCGGCAGACTGGTAAATGCCAGGATCACAGCAAGAAACAGTGAAAACCATTTCCTTTTTTTCTTTTCCATTTTCTTCTCCTTCTCTTTCATCTGCCTCTTACCTCAGATGTCTGTTATATGAACATCCAGAATGCTCAACCGATCGCCCCGTACCTATTTGGGCTGTTTGAAAATGATATCGGCAAACTCTCCCCTGCTTGCTTTTTTCAGATCTTCTGGCTTCAGCTCGATCTGTACACCGAGTCGGCCTCCGCTGACGATCATCTTCTCCAGTTTCTGTGCACTTTCATCAATTCTTGTCACATACTGCTTTTTCATGCCGATTGCCGTACATCCTCCGCGGATATAGCCTGTGACCTGATTGATCTCTTTGACATGGATCATGGAAACGGATTTCTCACCGACCGATTTTGCTGCCTTTTTCATATCCAGCTCCTCGGCGATCGGTATCACAAACACAAAATAATTTTTGCTGTTTCCAATCGTGACCAGTGTCTTGTAGAGCAGCTCATACGGCTGTCCAAGCGTGTCTGCCACCTTCAGGGCATCCACGAACTCATCACATTCATAAGTGTATTCTTTGTATGGAATCTTGTTCCTCTCCAGAATACGCATGGCATTTGTCTTTACTTCTTTTGATTTTCCCATATTTTTCAGAACAGGCTTTTTACAAACTCGGATGCTGCTTTGAGATCCTTCCGGTCCGGATGCAGAAGTGCCTCATCAAAATTGCGGATCATACGGTCAATCCGTTCTGTATCTGAAACACCCCGCATGGATTCATAACGCTGGCGCACCTGGATCGGCATTTTTCCCTGACACAAAAATCCGCCAAGATATTCGCTGTCCTCCGGGATAAATGCTGCCACACCATTCAAAATTCTTTTATAATACTGCGGATCATTGCCCATGCCGCAGGTTCCAAACAGTGCTACCTTCTTTCCATGAAGACTTCCCAGCAGATCCAGAATCTCACTGCCTGCCGTTCCCCGATCTGTCCAGAAGCCAACCAGGTACAGATCTCCGTCATCCCGCTCTGTTCTCTCCTCGATTCTTTTTACATTTTTTTCTTTTACCGGGACTGCAGCAAAAACTGCTTCTGCCAGCTTTTCCGTATTTCCGGTACGACTTGTATATATAATCTGTACATCCATGATAATCTCTCCTTTTCACACATTTTAAAAATGATGTTAAGATCAAAAGATACCATACGAATTGTTCCGTACTTCGTACTCCCATAATTCTGTATCTTAAGAATTATCATAACATACTTGTATATACATAAAAATAGACTAACTCTAAACAATTATAAAGTTTTTATAACTCATTGTGCACTCTGGATCTTCAGAACCTCCACCGCTTCTGCTTTGTCAGCACCCTTCAGATCTCCTCTGTAGGTCACCTCCACCTTTGTACTTTGGCAAGCCCATTTTTCAGATAGAGCGGCACATTGATAATAGGAAGCGTATAGTTCTTTCCATCTGCATCTTTGAGTGTAATGCTGGTCATGGACAGTTTTTCCATTGTCCCCTGTAATGTTTTTTTCCTTTCCTGATGCCTGTACCTTTTCAGTTACGTTCTCAGTTGTTTCTTCCGTTGCGGCTTCCAGATCGTTTTCTTCTTTTTCTTCTTTTTCTGTTTCCCCCACATTTACGGTATCTGCCGATCCTGCAATGCGGACCGCTGTCCGCCTTTTTTGTGCCTTTTTTTGTTGATTTTTTCCGGTATAATCCACCGCGATCAGATTCCCGATGCGGATTACCGGAAGGAAGATCGATCTTTACCCCTTTCTATCGGAAAATGTCAGTTCATTTCCATTATCGGATAACAGCATCACCTGATCCATTCCCAGTTCTTCCAGTGTTCCGATCACCGTATGGAGCTCTTCGTCACCTGTCTGTCCTCCGGCAGTCTGTTCTGATTCTTTGCCGGTCTTATCTTGTGTCTCTTCTGACTGTTTGTTTTTTCCGTCACTCTGTTTCGTTTCGATATCAGTTTCTGTCACACCGGAAGCCGGCTCTGTCTGTTCTGTCTGTGTGCTCTCCCCTGTGGCACTCTCCGTTACTGCCTGTGTTGTTTTTTCTGTGTTTTGAGTGGCATGGTTACTGCATCCGGATACAAGCAGAACCGCTGCCAGCATACCTGCTGCCAAAAATCTTCGGTACATTTTTTTCCTCCATTTCTTTTACGTTTGCGATACCCCTGTCTTTTTGTGAAAATGCCGTTTCATCATCTCCCGGATGATAAAACGACATTCTGGATTTTCTGTTGCTTTTATGCGTCCGCTGCGATCACATCCTGCATATCATACAGTCCCGGTTCTTTGCCTGCCAGGAATTTTGCTGCCTGAACAGCACCTTTTCCGAAGACTGCTTTTGAATATGCCGTATGTTTAAATTCGATCACTTCGTCTGTTCCGGCGAAGATCACTTCATGTTCACCTACGATATTGCCGCCGCGTACTGCTGAAATACCAATTTCCTTCGGATCACGTTCTTCTCTGCGGTCACTTCTGTCATAAGTATAATGATAGGTATTTCCCAGTGCTTCATTCATACTGTCTGCCAGTGCCAGTGCAGTTCCGCTCGGTGCATCCAGTTTATGTCTGTGATGCTTTTCTACGATCTCCATGTCAAATCCTGCCTCTGCCAGCACTTTTGCGGCACTCTTTAACAGATTCAGCAGTGTGTTGATACCAAGAGACATATTTGCAGACTTGAGGACTGCTGTTTTCTTCGCAGTATCTGCCACCTTTTGAAGCTGTTCCTCTGAAAGACCTGTGGTGCAGACTACCACCGGAAGCTTGTTTGCTCCGCAGTAGTCAAGCAGTGCATCCTCAGCTTTTGCAGATGCGAAATCGATCACAACATCTGCTTCTTCTTTACAGTCCTCCAGGCATTTATATACGGGATATTCCATTTTTCCATTATCAAACGGATCGATACCTGCTACGATCTGTGCATCTGCATCCTCTTTTACGAGCTGGGAAATAACCTGACCCATGTGTCCGCAGCAGCCATGCATAATGATTTTTACCATTGCTTTTTCCTCTCTTTCATGTAAGGATAATGCCTGCGAATTGCTCCGTTATATACTAACTCTCGCAATTCTATCAATTATTCAGCCAGTGTAATGCCGAACTTCTTCATCTCTTCTGCCAGTTTTGCTGCATGTCCCTCTTCCATCTCGGAGAGCGGTCCGCGAAGCGGTCCGACTTCTTTTCCCATCAGATTGAGTGCTTTTTTCACAGGGATCGGGTTTACTTCGCTGAACAGCGCATGGATCATCGGCAGTGCTTTCAACTGCAGATCACAGCTTTCTTTTACTTTTCCTTCATTATAAAGAGCAACGATGTCATGTGCTTCTTTTGGTGCTACATTGGAAAGCACAGAAATCACACCTTTGGCTCCAAGAGACATCAGCGGTACGATCTGGTCATCATTTCCGGAATACAGATCAATGCATCCGTCTGCCATCTGCATCAGGGTTGCTACCTGTGAAATATCTCCGCTTGCTTCTTTGATCGCTACGATATTTTCTACATTTTTTGCAAGATATACAGCAGTCTGCGGCTGAATGTTGCAGCCGGTTCTGCTCGGTACGTTATAAAGAACGATCGGCAGTTTTACGGATTCTGCGATCGCTGTATAATGCGCGATCAGTCCGTTCTGTGTTGCTTTATTATAATAAGGTGTTACCAGAAGAAGTGCATCTGCTCCTGCTTTCTCTGCTTCCTGTGAAAGATAGATGGCAGTTGCTGTGCAGTTGGAACCGGTTCCGGCGATAACCGGGATTCTCTTTGCCACTTTTTCAACTGTATAACGGATCACATCCAGATGTTCTTCGTGTGTCAGTGTAGATGATTCTCCAGTGGTCCCGCAGATAATGATGGCGTCTGTTCCGCCTGCGATCTGCTCTTCCAGAATCTCACTTAATTTTTCGTAGTTTACGTCTCCGTTTTCATGCATCGGTGTTACAATCGCTACACCTGCTCCTGTAAAAATAGCCATAATTATTCCTCCTACTCTGAAATGGCTGAAACGCTGTAAAAAAGGGCAAACCCGATCAGGTCTGCCCCAAAGAATCCATAAATAATAAATAACTGTATTCTTTCAGATAGCGCCCCATCGTCTCTCGATGACAGTCATAGAGTTCTTAGCTCCATGCCCAAGCTGCAAGCTTCAGGTGCAATCCAGCTTTCGGCGTTTTCCCCTTTTGGCCACCTTCGCCTGTACCTGAATACATCGGATGGCTTACTCTTGAAACACGCAACCTCTATCAAATATTATCGCAATCGCTTGTTATACCACGATCACGATTCGCAGATCTTGAAAATCTGCTCACATTTATTTATTATCTTATCATTGTCAAAATATATTGTCAACTGCTGAACGGTTACTTTTTATATGCCGTCACCATTTCCGTCACTTCATCTGCATACTTCCACAATTCTTTTGCCGGATAAATCCCGGTCAGAATCAGAGTTGTCAACTCACCTTTTGCCTCAAACAATGCATGCAGTTCTTCTGATTCTATGACACCTGCCTCCACAAGTCCCAGGACTTCATCCAGGATCAGCACATCACACTCTTCCGTAACCAGTACTTTTCGTGCAAAGTTAAGTGCATTTCTGAGATTCTTGATTTCTTCTGCTTTTTCTGAATCCGGAAGCTGTTCGAAAGCTTCCTCCGATTTCTGAAACCGAAACAGTTTGATTTCCGGCTCCAGTCTCTGTACGAACCCTATCTCTTCTGCATTTCTTTCTTTCATGAACTGTATAATGATAACGCTTCTCCCCTGACTTGCCTCTCGTATCCCCTGGCCAATCGCTGCGGTGGTTTTCCCCTTCCCTTCACCACAGTAAATATGTATCGAACCTTTATCCATTATGCACCTCGTTAAAAATATTTCACGCATCTTTGATAAGTTATACACCATTTCTTTCTAAAAAGCAAGAAAATCTATCTTTCAACCCTTGCATCAGATGTACTCAAGTTTGCTTACGGAAACTTCATAGGCCACGCGCTTCTGCGCTTCTTCTCCCTCCAGTTTTTTCACATATTCACGGCTCTGGATGCGGCCCCAGATCTGTACATGACCTCCGACTTCAAATCCCGCTGCAAACCTGGCATTCCTGCCCCAGCAGATACACGGAATATAATCTGATTTTCCATATGGACGGTTGACCGCGATCAGCATATCTGCAATCTCCCTGCCAAGTGGTGTCTTGCGGTAAACCGGTGTTTTGCAGATATAACCATCCAGAAAGATCTGATTCGTTTTAGCCTTATCGGTCTCTTCTTCCACAAAACTGATCTCTCTTGCAAAAACAGAAAGCACCAGACGGTTTCTTTTTTCTTCATGCCGGTTGTAAGAACGGAACTGTCCGCTGATCTGTACAAACTCACCGCGGTAATCTTTGTTCACGTCAATCAGTCGCTCCGAGATCATAACCGGTATGCAGTCGGAACAGTCACTGAGTCTTTTCACCAGGATATCTACCATATAAAAGCCTTCTCCAAAGACTTCATGGCTGAACACAAAAGAGGATGCCACCTCTCCAATGATCGATACCTGGTTGTTTTCAATAATCTTATCTGCCATAAATAATTGTTCTCCCTTCCCTATGAAGCTTCTTTTTGTATTTTTCCGGTTCTCCCATCTGAGATACCGTATATCTTTTATATATTCGTTTTCCTATTTTAATATGTCTGTTTTTCGGTTTTTCTTCAAAAATTTTTTAAATCCCTTGTAATCTGGGAAAAATGTGATAAACTCTGTAGTGGTTTAGACACGAAAAACGATAAAACAACATATACAAAAGGAAGAGTGTATTATTTATGATTAGAGAAGATGTACGCAACATTGCCATTATCGCACACGTTGACCACGGCAAGACTACATTAGTAGATGAACTGCTCAAACAGAGCGGTGTATTCCGTGCAAATCAGGAAGTAGCCGAGCGTGTCATGGACAGCAACGACATTGAACGTGAACGTGGTATTACTATTTTATCCAAAAATACCGCTGTATTTTACAAAGATACAAAAATCAATATCATTGATACTCCGGGACATGCAGATTTCGGCGGTGAGGTGGAACGTGTACTGAAAATGGTAAACGGCGTTATCCTCGTGGTAGATGCTTTCGAGGGTGCCATGCCTCAGACAAAATTCGTTCTGCGTAAGGCACTGGATCTGGATCTGCCTGTTATTGTCTGTATCAACAAAATTGACCGTCCGGAAGCAAGACCGGATGAAGTCATCGATGAAATCCTGGAACTGTTTATGGATCTGGATGCTTCCGACGAACAGCTTGACTGCCCGTTCGTTTATGCTTCTGCAAAAGGCGGTTATGCAACTTTAAGTCTGGATGACGAACCAAAAGACATGGTTCCGCTGTTCGAGACGATCTTAAATTATATTCCTGCTCCGCAGGGTGATGAAACTGCAGGAACTCAGGTTCTGATCAGTACCATCGATTACAATGAATACGTTGGACGTATCGGTGTTGGTAAAGTAGATAACGGAACCATCCGTGTCAACCAGGACTGCGTTCTTGTCAACCACCACGATCCGGACAAACAGAAAAAAGTAAAGATCAGCAAATTATATGAATTTGACGGTCTGAATAAAGTAGAAGTAAAAGAAGCAGGCATCGGTTCTATCGTTGCAATCTCCGGTATTGCAGATATTTCCATCGGTGATACGATCTGTTCGCCGGACAATCCGGTTCCGATCGAATTCCAGAAGATTTCCGAGCCTACGATCGCAATGCAGTTCGTTGTCAACGACAGTCCGTTTGCAGGACAGGAGGGTAAATTCGTCACTTCCCGTCACCTCCGTGACCGTCTGTTCCGTGAACTGAATACAGACGTCAGCCTTCGTGTTGAAGAGACAGACAACACAGACAGCTTCAAGGTATCCGGACGTGGAGAGCTTCATCTTTCCGTCCTCGTTGAAAACATGCGTCGTGAAGGTTATGAATTCGCAGTCAGCAAAGCCGAAGTTCTTTACAAAAAAGACGAAAACGGCAAGCAGCTCGAGCCAATGGAAACCGTATACATTGATGTACCGGATGAATTTACAGGTACAGTTATTGATAAATTAAGCCAGAGAAAAGGCGAACTCCGCAACATGGGAATGTCTAATGGCGGATACACCCGTCTTGAATTCTCCATCCCGTCAAGAGGTCTGATCGGTTATCGTGGAGAATTCCTGACCGATACAAAAGGTAACGGTATCATGAACACAGCCTTTGACTGCTACGCTCCGTATAAAGGAGATATCCAGTACAGAAGCCAGGGATCCCTGATCGCCTTCGAGACAGGTGAAGCTGTAGCTTACGGTCTGTTCAACGCACAGGATCGTGGAACACTCTTCATCGGACCTGGTGAAAAGGTTTACTCCGGTATGGTAATCGGTCAGAATGCGAAGACAGATGATATCGAACTGAATGTATGTAAGACCAAACACCTTACCAATACCCGTTCTTCAAGTGCTGATGAAGCCTTAAAGCTTACTCCGCCGAGAATCCTCAGTCTGGAAGAAGCACTTGATTTCATCGATACCGATGAACTTCTGGAAGTCACACCGAAGAGCCTGCGTATCCGTAAAAAGATTCTGGATCCGAAACTCCGTAAGAGAAGCAATTTCCAGTAAAAAACTATAGATTTTTCTTTACACTTCCCCCTTGTATCCGTTACAATCTTTGTATACAACGAACAAGGGGGATTTTTTATGAAAAAATACTTAAACGCAGCACTCCATAAGCTGACCGTACTTCTGGAATTTATCATTTCATTCGTTCTGGCTGCCGGAATCATCATTCTGCTTGTCCAGCTGATCCTGTCCATGCCAAATGTTCCGGATCTGAATATTTATCCAAATTACGAAGACCTGGTAGAAACCTGTTTCAATCTGATCATTGGTGTCGAGCTGATCCGTATGCTTTATCAGCACAAGCCTTCCACTGTGTTTGAGGTGCTGTTATTTGCCATCGCCAGACAGGTGATCATGGCACATAATAATCCGGTATCCAGCCTGATCGGTGTGATCTCCATCGCACTTTTATTTGCAACCAGAAAGTTCCTTTTTATTGAATTTGATGAATCTGAAAAAATCATTTTCCGTGCTACTACAAAAGCACGGATTGTAAACAGCATCCTGCACGTCCATATTCCGTATGAAGATGAACAAACCTTATATGACGTGATCACTAAAAGATTTGAACAGGAAAAAACAGAAATTGGTGTTGGTGCAAGTACATTCTTCGACAATTTTGGTCTGCGCGTTGCCAAAATGCATAACGGCAAGATCAGTCGTATCGAAGTAATCCGCTCCATACATTGACAGAATTTTCTGATAATTCAGTTTTCTTTACAGAATTTTAATAATTTTTTTGCATTTACCATTGCATCTCTCCCCTATGATAGAGTATAATGTAGCTATAGCCGGAAGGATATAAAAACTATCTATACATCCTGCCGGTCAAGCTCTTATAGATGCACTTATCTCCGTACATACTATGAGAAATATGAGAAAAAAGGAGTTGAGCTGTATGAATTTTATCATTAGCGGAAGAAACATTGACATCACACCTGGTCTCAGACAGGCTGTAGAACAGAAATTGGGAAAACTGGAAAAGTATTTTACTCCTGAAACTGACATTATCGTTACACTCAGTGTAGAAAAAGAACGTCAGAAAATCGAAGTTACGATCCCTGTAAAAGGAAACATTATCCGTTCCGAGCAGGAAAGCAGCGATATGTATGTATCCATTGATCTCGTAGAAGAAATTATCGAGCGTCAGCTCAGAAAGTATAAAACCAAACTGATTGCAAAACAGCAGGGCGGACATGATTTCCGTCAGGAATTTATTGAATCCGATACTTCGGCAGCAGAGTCAGACGAGATTGAGATCGTCCGTACCAAACGTTTCGGCATCAAACCAATGTTCCCGGAGGATGCCTGCATTCAGATGGAACTTCTCGGACATAACTTCTACGTATTCAGCAATGCTGAGACAGACGAAGTCAATGTCGTATATAAGAGAAAGAATGGAACCTACGGTCTGATCGAACCGGAATTCCAGTAAACCAATAAGCTCATACAGAGAACCTGCTGTCTGCAGTTCCTCCTGTATACTAAGACATTAAAACCCCTATACAGAACGGATTCTCCGTTCTGTATAGGGGTTCTTTTTCCTGTTCTATTCCTCAAAAACCAGGATTTCTTTTCCATCCTCCGCAAAATAGCAGCTGTCTCCTTTTTCGATCACAGCCTGTCCATTTGTTCCCTCTGTAATCTCGGAAACCACACATTGCTCCTGATCATAAGGCAGAATCACTTTCATCAGCACTTTATCCGTATACTGTGTATCCTGCACACTGATCTGCCGTTGTCCGAGGATATACTGGATCTTCCCAAGTCCGGTATAATCCGTTCCAATCTCATACCGGTAACCCAGGCGCTTTGTGATCACAGTACTTGCCTGAAGACCTTCCTTTACTGCTCCCTGATAAGCCCGCACCAGACCACCTGTTCCCAGAAGCGTCCCGCCAAAATACCTGGTCACAACAACCGCCGTATCGTGAAGACCTTCCCCTGTAAGCACATCCAGCATCGGTTTTCCTGCTGTACCTGCAGGCTCCCCGTCATCACTACATCTCAGAGTTGGATTTGTTACACCGATCACATAAGCAAAACAGTTATGTCTTGCGTCCCAGTATTTTTTCTTCACTTCTTCTATAAATGCCAGTACTTCTTCTTCTGAGTGTACCGGTCTTACCGTTGCGATAAAACGATTTCTTTT
>ENA-OQDT01000426-OQDT01000426.1-human-gut-metagenome-genome-assembly--contig:-NODE-426-length-27357-cov-15.568674_pt1 | contig 27357 bp, 27 predicted proteins | sample MGYA00242786_ERZ504617 | MGnify/ENA primary metagenome ERZ504617 (study PRJEB26092, sample SAMD00036337) | human gut metagenome | host: Homo sapiens | study: EMG produced TPA metagenomics assembly of...
TCCAAGCGTTCCACACCGATTTGCTCACGCCGATACATTCGTCTTTTCCTCTACCTAAATGGAAAAATTGTCAGTAAACGTATGCGGCCACGACGCAAGGCTTAATCCCTCCGGCTCCGGGATAGGAAAAAACATAGTAAAACATACCGATTGCAGAAACAATCAGAATGACAAAAAGGATTGCTAATATGACCGCTGTATATAGAATGGGTTTGTGTTTCAATTTATTTTTCATAAGGATTTACCAACTTGTAGCCCAAGCCTTTCATTGTGATAATGTACTCCGGGGAAGTGGTATTACTTTCTATCTTTTCCCGCAAGTGTCGGATATGTACCATAATTGTATTATCGCAACCGAAGCCATCCTCACCCCATACGGTTTCATATAGCCTTTCCTTGCTAATAACACGTCCTATATTTTGTGCCATGTAATGCAGAATCTCAAACTCACGGGCGGTCAGTTCAATTTCCTTTCCATCCTTTGTCACACGGCAGCCCTCTGGGTCAATGCTCAACGCACCGACTTTAAGGGGCTGCGCCTTTGTTGAAAGCTGCCTGTATTCTGTACGTCGCAACTGTGCTTTCACACGATAAGCTACTTCTTTCGGGCTGAACGGCTTTGTTACATAATCGTCCCCTCCGACTGCCAGACCAAGTATTTTATCCAGTTCATCATTCTTTGAAGATAGAAACAGGATAGGGCAATGAGAAAACTCTCTAATCTGTTTACAGACTTCATACCCGTCAATTCCCGGCAGCATAACGTCCAAGATAATCATGTCGGGCTGCAATGTGTGGCATGAGCTTACCGCAGAAAGCCCGTTATCTACCTTTGTGATATTTTGGAAGCCTTCAATGGCAAGGGATTTTTCAAGCAGCTCTAATATATCCGGTTCGTCGTCAACTATCATTATTTTGTATTTATTCATGGTCGGTTTCCTCCTGTAATGACTTAGGACATCTTTTCTTAAATCTTGCGTCAGTTGGCTTTTCCGCGTCCTTTGGTATCAGCCACATATACCCAAGTTTTGAAACGCCCGGTATGCGGTTCTGGCTGCAAAGTATCTGTACTCGTCTTTCAGAAATTCCCCATTTTTCCGCTGCCTGTGGTGCAGACATATATTCCATAATTTACCCGTCCTTTCTCTACACATTATCAGCATAATTGTACTCGGACAGACGAACAATATCAAGTGTCTGATTATGAATTATTTTGGTTCATAATAGGAATTGTGTATGTGTATCCAACAGGAAAGGGGAACAGTAAAATGTAACTGGATGAATGAATATGACAAAAAGACCAGTAGAAAAATATGACTTCAAGGCTTTCGGGCAAGCAATAAAGGCAGCGCGGACAGAAAGGAAAGAGAGCCGCAAGAAAGTGAGCGACGAGATGTTTATTTCTCCTCGTTACCTTGCGAATATCGAGAACAAAGGACAGCAGCCAAGCCTGCAAGTTTTCTATGACCTTGTTACCCGTTATGCTGATATTTGGGTGTTCTGACTATATGTATCATTGTTATGGCAATACCTAATGCGTGCTGATTAGTATTTTTTTATATTGCTCCGCAAGCTCTTTCTTTCCCCATCTCATATACAAACTATACAAATAACGAGCAGTACTTTTGGAATAATCATTATCAGGGTTCTCGTTCATAACAGCATGAAAGACGGCATCTGCGTTAAGCAGGTGCTGTTCTGCTATCACAGGCTGAGAACGGGTATAAGCAATGACACCACGATAGAACTCGCACATACCATAATCAAGGTTATTTCTACCCATAACTTCATCAATGGTGGATTCACAGAAATCAATAATTTCCAGAGCAGAATCATATTCCTTATTCTGCACCAGCATGTTAGCAAGTGAGAGTGTCTGCTGCAGGGTATCATTATTCTCTATCAATCCAAGACTGGCATATTCACTGCGTACTGCGAAAGCTGTCTTTAATTCTGTTACAGCTTCTTCACGTTTCTTCCGGAACAGATAAGCAGTAGAGAGGTTGTTGTGCAGGTTTGAAAGCAGATTGGCGGAACGGGCATCTGCAGTATTGGTCTTATGGTAATTTTCCATGAGGACAATCGCCTTTTTATATTTCTTGATGGCATTATCATATTCCTTGCGTGGGAACAGAAGCTGTGCCTTGTAATCTAATAATAATGCTTTGTCACAGGCAGAAATGTGGTTGGTTTCTTCCGTAATATCTGGTGTGATTGACTCATTTAAATTACATGGTTTATTCGCCCCATCCGACTTGCCTGCTTCATCCATTAGATTCATCACATATTCCATTCGCTCCACCAGCTCCGGTAGGTAATCAGTATCCAGATACTTGTCAAAATAAGGGAACATATCCTGTAAGAACAGCAGATAATATGCCTTGTTGTCTATGATGATATGTCTGTTGATGCTTTTCAGACATTCCATGACAGTCAGCTGTCGCTTTACATCCAGTCCATGAGCAAGGCATATCAAATGCAGGTGATTCAGCATTACATGGCAGTCTGATACGGTTGGGATGGTCTCTGCAATTGCCACTTCCTGAATGAGTGGGTGCAGTGCAATCGTCTTGTTTTCGGTATCTTCACTGATAATACCATAGCGTATCAGCTCATTTACATTTTTGAGAGAATCCAGCTCCAGCCACATTTTGAACGCACTTTTATAAACTCCTGATACCGGCAGGAGTGAGAGGTTACGGAGGATATCAATACTGTCCTCATTTAATCTATTGAGCTTCATCAGCATACGAAGATGTCCTATCATACTGTCATAGGAGAATTCATCATCTTTGAATACCTCGATTTCTTCATTGTTTTGCCCGATACCGCAGGAACGAAGCTCTTGTAATAATTCCTCCGGTTCCATTCCGCTGGCTTCCAGGGTAAGAGCAGCCATGCAGACAGTCAGGGTATGACAGTTCACTTCTTCTATAATGGCAGACACACTGTCCGGATCACGTTTTGCAGAAGGACAATGCTTGTAGAACAGTTCTGTCAGCTCTTTTTCTTTATCCAATTCTTTTATTTCTATAGAATCATAATTCTTAAGTCTGCATCTGCTGGTAATCAATAGCTGCATATCATTCTTCATCAGTTCCTTTAAGAAGGGTTCGTCCTTTGGAAGCACATTGAAGTTGTCCAGAATCAGCAGTGTATCTGTGTGGAGTTTCTGCATCACCTTATAGTGATTCTGAAAACGGACTTCCTCATTCATTTCTACGGAATCATCTGCAAATGTAAGGTTTGCGATGTCTTTTCTCAAATCACCGGTGTAATACAGATAAATGATATTGGTGTATTTTTTACGGTTCTTCTGTGCATAGGCTTTGGCAACTTCGCTTTTTCCAATGCCTGCCATACCGGTAATGAATAAGACGGATTGATTGGAAAGATGGGATGCGATTGCTTTTATCTCATCCTTTCGTCCAATGAATGCCTGATTGCAGGAGGGAAGCTTATTGCAAAGAATCACTTCCGAAAGGTCGGGAGAATAGAGCGCACCTGTGCTATGGTCATTCAAAATCGCATATCTTACCACAGAGCAGAAAAAGGCTGCATTATCCGGCTCTTGAATCAGCGCATCAGCCATTTCCTGCCCGATGGTTTTTATACTGTCTGTAATCAATTCCTCCATCTGGATTCGAGCCTGTGATTCGTTTAACAGGTTCGGAATAATCTTATCTCTGAAATCCTCCTCCATTGTATCCCATTCATCCTCATCTTCATAAGTCTTTAGGATATCTATAGGAATCGGGCGGGCACCATTGCACCAGCGGCTGTACATCGTCGTGTCATCTGCGATTAATTCCGAAACTGTCAGAGTATCATCCAGATATGCAGAGAACAGACTGCGTACAAGCTGGTGCTGCGGGTAGGTTTTCTTTTTATTTTCCAGTAATACACCAATCACATTAGCGAAGGTCAGTCTGTTTCTCATCTGCGTGCTCCTTTCAGAGAAGATGTATCAATCCATCTATCTTATCTATCTTATTTGTCTTTCTATATTTTCAATCTTTGAAAAAATTCTATGTCAAGTTCCGGTCAAGTGACCGTCAATTATTTTATCCTCTGTATTTTACTACAATGAACTTACAAAACGTAGCCGGGCGGCATCAGAAATGAAGCAAATCGGCTACAACAATCATAACACAAAACAAACAGATGTTCTATAAGATTTTTGTGATTTGCACATTGAAAAATAACCTTCATGAAGAAGGTTCATGAGCTGTATCAGATGCCAACAGTCTCTGCGAGGAGGCTTACCGGAAGGTAAGAAGAGCGGGGAATGACACTTCCGAAAGGGTGGGAAAGGAACTCGCGCAGGAGTAGCCCACAGGCAGCGACAGGGAAACCGCCAATATGCTAAAGGTCAGCTGGAACGCTGACAGCATCTGATACGAATGGAAGCCAAACAAGTCCTATTACGAACAGTCAGTCACTTGAAAAACCACACAGTGGGTAAGAAAGAAGGTGATAACAGGGAAACTTTGAAAGGGAGGTGCAGGAATATGACAAAGGATTTGGAATTAGCGAAGAAGCTTGCGGTTCTTGGTTGGATTCACAGAAACGGATTCATTTCTGATGATGAATATGCAAGAGCCAAGAGCCGAATCATGGGTGAATACAAGATTTGTTCTTTTATGGCAGTTTAGATAGATTCGTACATTCGTTAACATTTTGTTTTCGGTGTATGGTAATGACACAAGGAGGTAGAAAAAGTATGGCAGATACAGAGGTACAGGTAATTAAGGCAACAGAAGGTCCGATTGTAAGGGACCGCAGGTTAGTGGGAACGCCGTTAACCTTACAGAGGAAACGAGTAGCGGCTTATGTCCGTGTCAGTACAGACGGGGAGGAGCAGCTGCAGAGTTTTCAGTCACAGAAGCAGTATTATCAGGACAAGATTTCAAAAAACAAGGAATGGGCAATGGTAGGGATTTATGCAGACGAAGGCATTACGGGAACGAAAACCGATAAAAGGGATGAGTTCTTAAGGATGATTGAGGATTGCATGAACGGGCAGATTGATGTGGTTATCACAAAATCAATTTCCCGATTCTCCAGAAATCTTGTGGACACACTGACTTACACACGAATGCTTAAGCAGAAAGGTGTGACGGTGATTTTTGAAAAGGAAAACATCGACACTTCCACTATGGAGAGTGAGATGCAGCTTTCTCTCTTATCGGCACTGGCACAGAATGAGGTGGAGTCCCTATCGCAGAATGTGAAGATGGGAGTGCAATACAAGATGGCAAGAGGGGAGCTGATGGGATTTAACGGCTGTCTTGGATATGACTATAATCCGGAAGATAAAAGCATTTCGGTCAATCCGGCAGAAGCAGAAACAGTCCGACTGATATTTGATCTGTATATTCAGGGATACGGAGCAAATACCATTGCCAAAAGACTTACCGAGCTTGGAAAAGTAAACAAAAAGGGTATTGTCAAGTGGACAGACAGTGGTGTCAGAGGAATTATCAAGAACGAGAAGTACAAGGGTGATTTGCTGATGGGAAAGACCTATACGGTTGACCCGATATCCAAGCGGAGGCTGGAAAATCGTGGAGAGGAAAACCAATACTATACGAAGAACCACCACGAAGCCATTGTATCGGAGGAGATATGGAATGCGGCACAGGAGATTTGTAGAAACCGTTACCATTCTAATTCAAATGTGGAATCCGGAACCCGGACAAAATATGCCCGGAAATTTGCTTTCAGCAGTATGTGTGAATGCGGCTTCTGCGGTACGAATCTGACAAGACGTTCCCACCATCAGGATACACAGCATAAGAAACCGGTGTGGAAATGCAGGGTGGCAACCAATAAGGGCATTGAAAACTGTCCTAACAGCAAGGCAATTGATGAGAGCATCATCGAAAATGCCTTTTTGGAGATGTTCGGACTGCTTGCAGATAACTTTGATGATGTGCTGGAATCAGTGCTTTCTTCTGTAGAAGAGACAATATCTAAGGATGAAAGCTCCGGCAGATTGAAGCAGGTGGAAAAGGACATTGCTTCTCTTGAAAAGAAGCGAAACAAATTGACTGATATGATGCTGGATGATAAAATTTCAAAAGAAGCATACAATGAGAAATACGAAGAATTGAATCGGAAACTGAAAAAAGCCAATGATGAAAAGGATGTATTATCGCAGAATGTATTATCCCAGAAAAACATTCAAAACCGTATGCGGGAGCTTCGGGCAAAGCTTACAGGTGCAGATGTGCTTGATAAGTTTGACAGAGTTGTATTTGAAAGCATTGTACAGAAGGTAATTGTGGGAGAAGTGGCAGAGGATGGCACGGTAGATCCATATAAGCTGACATTTGTGTTAAAGGGAATGGACAATGAGTTTATTCCTGACGCAAAAAACAGATATAAGAATCTTCACAAGCAGGCAGTATAACGCCTGCCTGTGATATAACTCAACAAGGAGGTGAGCTTGAATGAGCGTTCACGAAGACTTGTTGAATAACGGAGAAAATAATTGTTCTTTTACCGAAGACGAGGTGGACATTATGTGTTCCAAGGACGGAGACGACGCACATAGAGACAGTGGTGCTACTTTGCAGGTAAATGGACGATAATAGTATTCCAATTCGCTATCAAATGGTGTAGAATAAAAACTACTTTCCATGTATACTAATGAATGATTACAGCCCATATACGGAGGATAAACATGAGAACGCTATATACATTTGACAAACACAACTATTCCGATGATATGGAGGTTTTTGAGCGCTTTGCAGTGCGCGCTGTTATTATCCGGGATGGAAAGCTTGCCATGCAGCAGGCCGGTGAGGGCTACTACAAGATACTGGGCGGAGGCATCGATGCAGGCGAGACCAACGAGGTGGCGTTGGCACGGGAGGTGCGCGAGGAGGCAGGGCTTCTTGTCGTGCCGGAAAGCATCAGGGAGTGCGGCAAGGTCATAGAAAAGAGACGCGATATATTTGAGGCTGACAAGATATATTACTGTCACACCTACGTGTATTTCTGTGATGTGAGGGACGAGCAGGTGGCGACACAGATGACAGACAGCGAGATAAGGCTTGAGTATCACCTGTCATGGGCCACGCCGGATGAGATAATAAAGGCCAACAGCGCCTTTCTGGATAAAGAATGGATAGCGAGAGACACTAAGATTGTTGAGTTGGTAAAAGAAATGTGTTAAAATAATGCCTGGATGAAAATCCGGGCATTTAATATAAGGAGAAGCAGTATAAATGGATAACAATAAAATCAAAATAAAATAAAGGACGATCCGGCCTTCACTCTCGAGGTGCAAAACCCTGAGGTTGAGGAGCTGATGACACAGTATTCGAGCGACAAAAAGGCTGAGACACTCAATAAGCTCATTGATAAATGCACCAAGAGCAGATTTCTGGTGCCTGCAAATGTCGGAGAGAACAATAAGCCGATTCCGCTATTTATTAAAAATGGTGAGGGAGAGGCTTTCATGCCGATTTATACCTCAAAGGCACAGCTTTCTAAGAATCATCCGTCACCATGCATTGTAAATATGCCGTTTCTTGCAGTCATCAATATGGTGGCAAATAAAGAGTCAAAGCTTGATGGTATCGCGTTCAACCCGTTCACTCACAATCTGATTTTCAAAAAGCCTCTTGTAGAAAAGATTGAGGCAGTGGAAAAGGCCAGAAGAGAGGGACATCCTACATCACCGACAAAGGGAAAGACTGTACAGATGACAGCAGAGCAGTATGTCATCTTTGAGCGTATGCAGTATGAGCATATTTTCCTGCCGGCAAAGATGTTTGAGGGTGGAAAAGAGTTCATGGACCGACTAGCCGATGAGAAGGAAAAGCTAATAGATGAGCTGTACGAGGAGGCATATCAGCAGAAGCGTATGTATCCATATATGGAGGAGGATTTCTCTGTTATGTCCATGCAGATTTCAGATGCGCTCAATGTCACCAGAGTTGATTTCCCGACAAGAGATATGGCACCAAACTGCGCAATCCGTGCTTATCTCGTGTGGGATGATGCTGCGTCACAGGGCAGATATTTTGTAATTGATGCGAAGGGCGATAAAACTACTGAGCTGGCTGAGATTACAGAGGATTACAAGCGTCTTGGATATGGAGCTGCACCGGTTGAGGGTGCTGAGCTTCAGACTGTTCTTGACCTGGTGGAGAAAAGAGCGCAGGAACTGAATTAGAAAATTAAAGGAGATCGTGTATGAAGGAGTTTTTAGGCAGAATCAAGGCAGATTTTTTATTGTCGTCAGTGCTTTGCATAGCGCTGGGATTGGTGTTTATCATATGGAGAGCTTCGGTGCTCACGATTGTGGCCAATGTGCTTGCAGTGGTGCTTATCATCATCGGAGTGGTCTATATGTGCAGCTATTTTTTAAACATAGTCACAAACGGACTTTCGGCACTGCTTGGACTTATGGTTTTAGCGGTGGGCATATGGTTTCTGGTGCAGCCTCAGGTGGTTGTGAGCCTGATACCTATAGTCATCGGTGTAGTGCTCATTTTTCACAGCATCAGGAGTATTATTGAGGCTGTTGATGCCAGAAAATATGGTTATGGTGGCTGGAGTGTCGGCCTGATTTTTTCGATAATCAGTCTTGTTTTTGGAATAATCTGCGTGACAAATGCATTTGATGTAATGAAGACGGCCACTGTTGTTGTGGGCATCATATTGATTTTCAACGGAGTGTCCAATATCTGGATTACAACCCGCGCCACAAAGGCTGAGAGCGCTTACAACAAGCAAATGGAGTATGAGTCAACGTTTGTCGAAGATAGAAAAGATGACAATTAAGCATTAACAGAAAGGCGACAGAATGCGTCGGATGGAGTTTAAGATGGAGAGACCCGGACTTACCAAGGTCGGTGACCATCTGAAAGTAACAGAGAGCAAGCTTCCGACTTCATATTATTATACGATAGAGCATGCGATTGCCATGTCGGGAAACTACGTGGTCAGCGAGAGGCTCAAAAGCCGCGAGGGCGATGTCGTGGATGTGAGGGAGACTGAGAAGGGCTACTTTGTCACGATGGAGTTTGATGAGTAATGACACAGCAAGGTAAGAATGCAATAGATCTGGTGCTCGCTGAGAGCCTTATAGAGCTTTCAGCGAAAAAGCCAATCGATAAGATTACAATTAAAGAGATAACGGACAAGGCCGGAGTTATCCGCCCCACGTTTTACAATCATTTTCAGGACAAGTACGAGCTGATAGAGTGGATTATCAAAACCGAGCTGCTTGAGCCCATCAAGCCGCTGCTCAATGCCGGAATGATTTTTGAAGCGATTGTGCTGATGCTCAATAATATCACGGCAAACAGTGTTTTTTACAAGAAAGCACTAAAGCTGGAGGGCGCTGTGACGTTTAATCAGATTGCCATGAAGTGCGTCTATGAGATGTTTATGAATATCATAAGCGAAAAGAGCACAGGAAAGAAATCCAAATACCGCTGGCTCACACCGGAGGTGATTTCTACATATTATGCGCAGTCCTTGTGCTTTATCACGGAGGGCTGGATAGCCCAGGGCATGGATGATATTGAGCCAAAGGAGATGGCGGAGGCATACATGTATCTGATTACGCGCTCGATGGATGATATACTGAGTGAGCTGTAGAGGATAATTGTCATGGAAAATGACGGCTTAAGCAAGCTCATAAAGCAGAATCATAAAGAGACACCATAAAGAGGCATGCGTTCATATAAATGTGAAAATGCTGTGAAAAAGTGTCAGAAATCAAATACAATATCATATATGTGTCATATCGGATATACAAATTGATGGATTTGTATATCTCACATGACAAATCGAAGAGATTGAATATTTATTTATTCGGTCTTTTTTTTTATACTTCAATACGAATAAAAGAAAGAGTGGTGAATCTAATGATTAAATTTGGAAAAGGAGTCGTAAAACATCGTGTGCTGATACTGATAGTTGCATTTGCACTGCTTATACCGTCAGGCATCAGCTTTATCAACACGAGAATCAACTTTGATATCCTTTCTTATCTGCCAAGTCAGATAGAGACTATGAAGGGTCAGGATATCATGGTAGATGAGTTTGGAACTGGAGCGTTGTCTTTTGTGATCTTGGAGGATATGAAGGATCAGGACATAGAGACTCTGGCTGATGACATTGAGGACCTTGAGGGTGTTAAGGATGTCATTTGGTACGGAACAATCGCTGATTCCACATTGCCAAGAGAGGCAATTCCGGATGAGGTGTACGACGCATTCAACAACAAGGATGCAAACAGCCAGCTCATGCTTGTCACCTACAGTGACACAATGGGTTCGGATGAGACAATGGAAGCCGTCAACAAGATGGATAAGATGGTGAAAAACCACTGCTTCGTAGCAGGAATGGCAGCGGTCAACGCAGATACAAAGACACTTGTTATGCAGCAGGCTCCTATATATGTCATCATAGCAGCATTGCTTTCAATGCTTGTCATGGGAATTACAATGGATTCAATAATTGTTCCGATGTTATTCCTCCTAAGCATAGGAATGGCTATTATCTATAACCTGGGAACAAACTTTATACAGGGACAGATTTCATACCTGACACTGGCACTGACAGCAGTATTGCAGCTCGCCGTAACAATGGATTATTCGATTTTCCTGTGGCACAGCTATCAGGAGCAGATAGACAGATATGACGGAGACAAGAAGCGAGCCATGGCACATGCCATTTCCCACACAATTGTCTCAGTAACAGGAAGCTCAATCACAACAATCGCAGGCTTCGTAGCCCTCTGCTTCATGAGCTTTACACTTGGACTTGACCTGGGAATCGTAATGGCAAAGGGCGTTGTATTCGGAGTTATCGGATGTGTAACAATTCTCCCTGCACTGATTCTTGCATGTGATAAGGCAATCGAGAAGACAAAGCATAAGATTCTCATGCCTGATGTTTCCAGGATTGCAAGTTGGGTAACAAATCATTATAAGATACTTGCAGTGATTTTCATCGTAGTGCTCATCCCGGCAATATACGGATACACTCATGATCAGGTCTACTATGACCTTGCAGGAACCATGCCTGACAGTGCATTCAGTAAGCAGGCCAATGAAAGACTCGACAAGGAGTATGCTATGGGTGCCACACATATCATCATCGCGCCGAGCGATATGTCAAAGGCAGACAGCATAAGCATGATAGATGATATAAAGAAGGTCGATGGAGTAAAGCTTGCGGTATCGCTTGACTCAATACTCGGACCTACCATACCGGATGATATGGTGCCGGATGAGGCAAAGGAGATATTCAAAAACGGTGATTACCAGATGATGCTTGTTTCATCAAAATATGCGACAGCATCTGATGAGGTAAACAACCAGATAACAGAGATTAAAAAGATAGTAAAGAATTACAGCGAGGACGCAATGCTTATCGGTGAGGCACCTTGTACAAAGGACCTTATCACTATCACAGATACAGATTTTAAGCGTGTAAGTGCAGTATCAATCATATTGATATTCCTTATCATTCTCGTGGTATTCAAATCGGTATCGCTTCCAATCATACTTGTAGCGGTCATCGAGTTTGCAATCTTTGTAAATATGGGAATTCCGGGATTTACAGGAACGAAGCTTCCGTTTATCGCGAGCATCGTAATCGGAACCATACAGCTTGGTGCGACGGTTGACTATGCGATACTTATGACCACAAAGTACAGAAAGAACAGATACACAGGAATGGACAAAAAGCCGGCAATCACAAAGGCACTTGCAGATTCGACAAACTCAGTTATAGTCAGTGCACTCTGCTTCTTCGCCGCAACCTTTGGTGTAGGACTTTATTCAAACATTGATATGATCAGTTCTATCTGTATACTGCTTGCACGAGGCGCAATCATCAGTATGTTTGTGGTAGTATTTATACTTCCGTCAATGTTTATGATTTTTGACAAAGTAATATGTGCTACAAGCGCAGGCTTTAAAAACAAGAACCTGACAGCTTAGTAATCTGATTAATCATAAATGAGGGATAAAATACTTTTTGACCCTCATAACATAAAAATATGACCTCAAAAACAAAATCAGGAGGAATAAGACATGAAATTACCAGAATTGAAAGAAAAGTTAAAAAGTAAATATATTGTCCGTGTTGTAGCCGGAGTCCTCACAATAGCACTTGTAGGTACAGGAATCGGAGCAACAGCGGTTTTTGCTGAGAAGAACAGCACCGCAGTCACAGCCGAGGCAGACAGCACAACAGGAAGCAGCAAGGATGCTGATGACATAGCAGATAAGCTCATGGACAGCGTATCATTAAAGGATAACGATGCAGACAAGGACGAGAGCGTATATCTCATCTCAGATGCAAACGGCAACGTAAACAAAACAATCGTAGTAGATCACCTTAAAAATAAAGACAAAAAGGATACCTTGGAGGATGCTTCAAACCTTTCAGATATCGAGAACGTAAAGGGCAAGGAAAAATTCACGCAAAGCGGTGACAAGCTCACATGGCAGGCTGGTGGCAAGGACATTTACTATCAGGGCACAGCAACAGAGGAGCCACCTGTAACACAGAAGGTTACATATTACCTCGATGGAAAAGAAATCTCACCTGAGGATCTTGCAGGAAAATCAGGAAAGGTCAAAATCCGTTTTGACTACACAAATACCACATCGTATACAGAGACAGTAAACGGTGAGAAGCAGACAGTTTCCGTACCGTTTGCAGCAGTAACAGGACTTGTACTCGGTGATGGCTTCGAGAATATCGAAGTGACAAACGGCAAGGCTGAGGTAAGCGACTCATCAAGTGTAGTGCTCGGCTATGCACTTCCGGGCTTAAAGGACAGCCTCGGAATCAAGGACAAAGACCTCGATGGCGATGTAAATATCCCTGAATACATGGAAATGACAGCAGATGTGGAGAATTTCTCGATGCCTGCAGCCATGACCTTCGTGGTAAACGCATCTGATTATGTAAGCACAGACGGAATTGACACATCAGACCTCGATGACATGATAAATGACTTAAAGGATGCCTCAACACAGCTTCAGGATGGTTCAAAGACACTGGCAGAGGGTACTGACACACTTTCTGACGGACTTTCAACATTGCAGAGCAAGCTCGGCACATTCGCATCAGGAGTTGGCACACTGCAGAGTGGACTTAAGACATATACTGATGGTGTTAGTACATTAAGTGGTGGACTGAATACACTTGGAAACAGCACAGGAGCCCTTGTTTCAGGAGCAGATAAGCTTAATAGTGGAGCAGGCCAGCTTGCAAGTGGAAGTGCAACACTTAAGGATGGACTTAAGACATATACAGATGGAGCAAGCACACTCGCGGCAGGAGCGAGCAATTTAGATGCAGGTATGGATACACTTAAGAGTGGCACAGACACGTTGTCACAGAGTGCTCCATCTCTTGTGTCTGGTGTAAATTCTTTGTCAGATGGAATTAATACTTTAAATAAAGCTTTAAAGACCCCGATGTCAGATGAAGAAGTTGCAAAGTATAAGAAAGCTGCAAAAGCAGGAGTAGATGCAAAACTGGCAGATGATACTAATGCTACAAGTTATAATAATACAAAGAAATATGCTGCTGATGAGTATTATAAAGAAATGACAAGCGACAGCAGTGTTGAAAAAACTGTTGAGAGCCTTAAGGCTAATGAAACTTTATATAAAATGATATATTCAACAGTTGAAGCACAGGTTAAACAACGGATTGAGGATGTTGTTGTAGAAAGGGCAGGTGAGGCTACTGTTAAAAAGTATGAAGTCCAGTTGGGTTCAAGAGAATTAGCAATAAAAGCAATATATAAGACTTTAGGCAAAGATTACGATAACGATGTTAAAGCATTATCTACAAGTAATACTGACAGTCAGTTAAAAACTATGGCTAAACAGGTATTAGAGGGGGTAGCCGGCAACTCAAAGGATGCAGTTGGAACAGTCGTTGCAGACGCAGCAAAAACGGGAGCTGAAACAGGAGCACAGGAGGCTGTAATTACCGGAATTGATTCTACAAAGAAAAATATTTCAGACCAGATTAATGCAAAACAGGAGAGTGGAGAGAGTCTGGTAAGTGGTGCAACAAAGCTCAATGAAGGAGCTAAGGTCTTGGCAGAAAAATTACCAGAGCTTACCAAAGGTGTTGCAGACTTAAAGGATGGTACTGCTCAGCTTAGCGCTGGAGCAGCAAAGCTTACATCAAACAATGATACACTTAATGCCGGAGCAACAGCACTCAATGCCGGAGCAAGCCAGCTTTCAGCCGGAACACAGTCACTCATGAACTCAGTACCGGTGCTCACAAGCGGTATCAAGCAGCTTGTAGACGGCTCAAACACACTTGTAGCAAACAATGCACAGCTCAACAGCGGAGCATCACAGCTTGCAGACGGAACAAATCAGATAGTCTCAGGTGTAGACCAGCTCACAACAGGCTCTAAGACACTTGCAGACGGAGCACACACACTTGCAGATGGTATGGTACAGTTCAATGAGGAAGGAATCAACAAGATTCTCGGCGCATACAACGGTGACTTAAAGCCATTCACCAACAAGCTTCAGGCAGTAATTGATGCAGGTGAGGAATATCAGACATACTCAGCAATCGCTGATGGACAGACGGGCAGCGTTAAGTTCATATATAAATTAGCTTCAATAGATGCTAAGGCAGATAGCGACAAATAATTAATTAAAGGATGTTTAAAGATTAGGGGAGGCAAAAATGGGCTGGATAGAATATCTGTTAATTGTGGCGGGAAGCTCACTGGAGATTTTCGTTGCGATGGAATGTCAGGGATCCCTGATCCAGAAAGTAAATAAGAAACAGCTTACAGCCATTTGCTTCATAGTTGCAGTTTGTCAGTTGTTAGCAATGTACATCGGGTATTTTCTGTCAAGCTTTCTTAATAGGAAATACTCGGTGAAGGATGAAGCACTTTTAGGAGAGATAATTTCTATCGGAATACTGATAGGACTGGGGATCAGGCTTATAGGAAAGGCTATAAGAAACGAAAGGATTGAGGAACACTGTCAGGCGCAGCTTGACATGAAAAGAGTGTTAAGGATAGCAGGAATCACCGCATTTTATACGGTTCTTGCAGGAATAGCATTCGGCTTTCTCGGTACCGGACTTTTCACCATTATGATAATGGTGGCGCTGCTCACTGTCATCTGTATAGTGGCAGGCATTTACACAGGATATCACTTCGGTTTCGAGCAGAAGACAAAGGTATATATCGTGGGGGCGATACTCTTTTGGGCGGCTGGAATTGATGTGATAGTAAGGCTTGTAAGTGCAAAATAATGCATAGGGCTCTGTTCGTAAGGACAGGGCTTTTTTGCTGTCCATTGAAGTATGAAATACTTTGCTTGAAATAAGGTGTAAACTTCTCATGAAAATAGTTTCTCGAAGTTGGTGTATTATCATCATGTCAGTAAAAACTGACATGAAAAAAGTAAACCATAGGTTTATTGAAAAAACAGGATGAAGAAAATAAAATTAACAGTAGACGGAATTGTAAGGTATAATGGAAGGAGAGACAGCTATGGCATAGAAAATGCTGGTAACACAGGCATTTTTTAAAGAAATGGAGAATCATTATGGGAAGAGAAGAAAACGTATTAATATTTCAGGATACAGAGAGATTAAGCAAAACGAATGGAAAGCTTAATGCTGACCTAAAGGCATCTGCAAGTGGACAGAAACTAATATTGGAAACAGATGCTTTGGAGAAACCGAATCTAAATATATATGATGAGCCTGCAAAGGTGATTGTTTCAAAGAAGAGAACGTTTGAGGCTGCAAAGGCATATAGAAATAATAAGGTAGCAGTACACAATTTTGCCTCTGCTTCAAATCCGGGCGGAGGTGTTGTAAGAGGTTCAACAGCCCAGGAGGAGTGTCTGTGCAGGTGTTCATATCTTTATTTCTGTCTGAATTCACCTGATATGTGGGATGGATTTTATACACCTCATAAGCAGGCAAGAAATCCATTACATAACGACGATATCATTTATACACCGGAGGTAACGGTATTTAAAAGCGATACAAATAACCTGGCTTTATTGCCCGAGAATGAGTGGTATAAGGTAAATGTAATCACTTGCGCAGCACCGAATTTAAGAGCCATGCCAAGCAATAAACATAATACAGGCGCTGGCAAAAAGGCAGCAAAAATCAGCGATAAGGAAATGCTTGAAATACATGAGAAGAGATTAAGACGCATACTGGATGTTGCCGTTTCTGAAGGAAATGATACAGTAATACTTGGAGCATTTGGATGTGGAGCTTTTATGAATAAAGCAAATATCGTTGCATATGCTGCAAAAAATGTGATTAAAGATTATATGCATGCATTTAAAAATATCGAGTTTGCGATATACTGCAGCCCACGGGACGATACAAACTATAAGACATTCAGATTGATAGAGGGAGACTGATAATGGAGGTGTTTCAGGATTATCGGAATACCAAAATTTAAACGCAACGATATGGTAGTTTTTAAATTCAGGGACGATGAAAAGTGTGGCATGATTCAAATAGTGGACGCATATGGAACCATAGAGCAGGAGGACGAGCCATCGTATGATATATGTGTCGAGGAAGAAAACTGTCTATATAAGCATATAAGAGAGACGGATATTGTAAGGAAAGCATGTTAAACAGATACTCAACAGATATTTATTTGGAATATGAAGTTCAGTTAATTCTTTCTTAAATAGAGGCGGTTGAAGATATTCTTAAAGAAAATAAAAAATCTTTACAAATAAAATAAATTGATGTATTATAACACCACACAAAACGTAGCAATCGATAATAATAGCCTTACATCCATAGAAAAACAGCGGTGTCTGATGCGTATGCAGAGGATGTTGTAATTAGTAAGTAACGTACTGAACGAATTTACACAAGGAGGCATTCATATGAATTATCCAGTATTAGATCTTAAGGCTACCGGAGAACGAATCAATCAGCTCCGCAAGGACAATAACCTAAGGGTGATTGATGTTGCGGAGTATATGGGCTTCGAATCAACGCAGGCCGTTTACAAGTGGCAGCGTGGTGTTTGAGTTATAATAGGACCAAGTTAGATGAAACCCAGTAAAATCAAGGGGTTATGCCTAATTTAGTCCTTATTTTTATACCAATTTAGCGGTAGATAAGGCAGCGCTGTTATATCAAAACCGAAAATCCAAGTCAGTATCACAGATGTCCGCAATCAGTCTGAGAGTGAATCTGTGTGCTTAGATTAGGTACAATTTTATATCAAAACATTTAGTGAGGACTAAATTAGCACTTGAGATGGAATATTCCATCAGCTGGTTTGGTCCTCTTTTTATTTGAGAGGAGTGGTCGAATGGGCAAAGTGTTAATTTGGTTCGTAATCATTATTAGTACAGTGGTTCTCTACTGTCTTATGAAAGTTAAGGCAGAGAGTGATGAACTGTATGAGGAATTAATCGTGTATATCGGGAAGGCCTAGAATATAATGAATTTACAGGCCAATTGAAATCCATCATTATGCCAGTATACCAATCCGCACAAAATTGTGGTTTTGGAAACTGGATTTACGAGGTGAGCTAGATGAAGGTACATAACAAATTAGTTAGAGATAAAATACCGGAAATAATAGAAAAAGACGGAAAGACTTGTGTAACTCATATTCTCTCAGGCGAGAAATATATAGTAGCATTGGAGACGAAGCTTAACGAAGAGGTGGCAGAGTATCAGGCTGATAAGAACCTTGAAGAAATGGCTGGTGTACTTGAAGTTCTTCAGGCGATATGCGTGGCAAGAGGTTATAGCTTGGATGAGCTTGAGACGATGAGAGCAAAGAAAGCTGATGAACGTGGTGGATTTAAGGATAAAGTATTTTTGGAATATGTTGAATAATGGGGAATGATTATGCATGAGCAGGTTGCAGGCTTTAAGGACATTCATACAGATATGCATTTCCTTCAATATCAACGGGAATATATAGTTTTCCTGTTGAGTTGGCAGCAAAGATTGCGGTACATACAGTAAACCGGTTCTTGCAGGATAATCCGGATTGTTTTGACCTGGTGGAATGGGTGCTATTTGATACTCATACTGAATCAGTGTATGAAGATGAGGTTGATAAGATATATTAAAAGATTAATCGGTTTAAGATTGGTTTGATTTACTCTGCATTAAACCGATTATTTAACCAATGCAAGACTCCAAACTGCTATAAAATAGGGCTTATGATTGGTTTAATAGGGTCAAATTTAACTGAATTTAAAAAGATTGCAATCTATTTACGGATGAAATAGGACATTTCTTTCTAAAAATAGTATGTTTATGGTATACTAGTATAATCCACTTTAGATAACAACTATTTTAATACATATTCCTATTATGGTACAATTGAACCATCGGAGGTGCCAATTATGCCACATATCACATATTTTGGCGTATCAGAAGCATGAAGCATGTTTCGATATTCCATAGGCGTACATCCGTATTTCTTGCGGAATAGCTGAAAGAAAAAGCTGGTATTCTGATATCCGACGGCAAGGCTGATATCATTTGTGGAAAGTGCGGTGCTCCTTAACAGTTTTGTCGCCGAGAAAGCCGCTGTGTCTGGACCAGCTCTTTGTAAGTGGTTCCGGTATGCTGGCGTATGTAGGAAGAGAGATAGTTTGGGTGCATATTAAAAAACTCAGCTGTAGAAGAAAGGGTACAGTCCGCAAAGTTTGTTTCGATATATCGGAGTATGGTATAAATCTGATCCACAGAGGCGTGATCCAGAACCATATCGTGCTGGAAAAGATTAATCATCTCGCAGGTAATCAGCGTAAAAAGACTGTCTAAAAAAGGTCCGGATGTTACGGACGGAGAATAAAATTCACAGAGAAACTGGTTGGCAAGATCTGCCAGCCGGTTTTGTTTTTGTTCCGGGGAAAAGACAATATACCTGCTTTCCTGCATCGTGGTGTTCAGAGCCTCAATGAAAAAGTGTGTAAGGTAATTATCCTGAGACAGGCGTTCAAAAAAAGTACCGTTCAGATATTCGCGCGTCAGCAGAAAATTGATGATAATATCATTTTCTGAACATCTTTGACAGAATGAGGGCATTCTGGCTGATCAGAACCATCTGCCCGGCTTTTAGCCTGAATGTAGTCTTATTTATCGTCATTGTGCAGGAACCAGAATAAATATAACTCAACTCCAGCCACTCATGGATATGCAGAGGTACGTTTTCAAAACGATCCTGTTTTACAACAGCGAAGTTGTAATAACTCGGAAGAACTTTCTTTGAAAGAAATAAAGAACGCAGATCTTCAAGGTTCGTATCAAAACGGTAACAGGGTGTATCAAACTTACCGCTGGCAACAGGAAATTGTGAATAATCTTTCTTTACACCGTTCAGACGATGGGTTTCTTCGGGAGTGTGCTGCTTCAGAAATTGATTCAATGTAGATAATGTCATCATATATATTCTCTCCTTTTCGAGATATGAATGAACTGTGATTATGGTCATCAGCAGTTTATTTAAACCTGTCTAAAATATACCATATTTGGGGGCAAAAGGTGTACAGAGTAATCTCGGATATTTATTAAGTTTGGTCGGTAAATCACTTATGTTTCGTTGATGTAATTTTAGTCTGTATAAAGTAAGATATCAGTAAGAAAAGGAGGCATAGGTTAGGATGAAGATATTTTTTGCAGTAGTGGTGATTGTTTTATTATTTGTAATCGGTGCGACATTATATGTCTACAAAAAAAGTGCCATGTTTTTACCGGCACTTCTTGGCATCTGCGGATTTCCAAAAATAAAGGAAAGCAGCTATTACGATGAAAACGGACATTTCCGTCCGGGAACGGGGGAGGACAAAGTTGGATTTTTCATGCAGCATCCGGTATTCGGCGGTTTTAAACATATGTTTTTCAATGTGGAGGATAACGTGCTGAAAGCCATTGCGCCTGTAAAGTATAAGGATTTTTTTAAGGCGCAGGGCCGTGAGGAACAATTGGATGCAGCCTTGGAATCTTTCAATTATCTAACCGGACTTGTTGAGAAAGGTCAGGCAAGGCTGGTGCCGGATCTGTATCCTGCGGAAGCAGTGAAGGGTCATCCGTACAGGTCACATCTGACGGGAATGTTTTATCAGGGACAACAGGGAAAACCACTTGCCATTGTAGTTCCGGGAGGCGGATTTATCAGTAATGTAACTGATTGCGAGGGGTATCCTGCGGCGATGAAGCTGCATAAAATGGGATATTCTGTTTTCGTCATAAGTTATCCGGTCGGCAGGCAGCTGGGTGAGACAGAACAGGTGAAGCAGGGACAGGCTGCCGCGAGGGAACTGACACAAGTGATCCGATATCTGACGGAGCATCAAAAACAGTTTTATGTAAACATGGATGATTATGCCATCTTTGGTTTTTCAGCAGGAGGACTTATGACCACGGCGTATTCATTTGCAAATTATGAGGACTGCTGCCACAAGAATCATCTGCCAAGACCGAAGGTGATCTTCCCTATGTATGGTCTGGACTGGAATATCAAAGCTTTGCCGGAGGACAAAGGACTGGCGGTATTTTCTATCGTAGGGCGGGGTGATGAGTTCGGTTTTGCAAATGTGGAAGATAAACTGCCGGAATTAGAGAAGGTACTGGGCAAAGAAAATGTGTCAGTTAAAATCATTGACGGTCTGGGACATGGATTTGGCATTGGATATGAAACAAAAGTGAAAAACTGGCTTCAGGAAGCGGTATCCTTCTGGGAAGCCCACAGATAACAGAGGGTAAGATTTATTTAAGGAGGATTTCATAATGAGTAGAAACTTGAAAGAATTAATCAGAGAGATGACGCTGGAGGAAAAAGCAGGACTTTGTTCGGGCGCGGATTTCTGGAACACAATGGGAATCGAAAGATTAGGGATTCCGTCCGCTATGATGACAGACGGCCCGCATGGTCTGCGCAAACAGGAAGGAGCGGCGGATCATCTCGGCCTGAATAAAAGTGTGAATGCAGTATGCTTCCCGGCAGCCTGCGCCACGGCATCCAGTTTTGACGTGGAACTGATGGAACGTATGGGACAGATCCTTGGTGATGAGTGTCAGGCTGAGAACGTGAGCATGCTCCTCGGTCCTGCGGTTAATATCAAACGAAGTCCTCTCTGCGGAAGGAATTTTGAATATATGTCCGAAGATCCTTATCTGACAGGTAAGATGGCGTCAGCATATATCCGGGGCGTACAGTCGAAAGGCATCGGAACCAGTATGAAACATTTCGCCGTGAATAATCAGGAAACAGACCGTATGCAGATATCGTCGGAAGTATCGGAACGGGCTTTCCGGGAAATTTATCTGCCGGCTTTTGAGGAGGCGGTGAAGAAAGCGCAGCCAAAGACTGTGATGTGCAGCTACAATAAGATCAACGGAGTATTTTCTTCAGAGAATAAGAAGCTTCTGACAGATATCCTGCGAGATGAGTGGGGATTTGAAGGATATGTGGTCAGTGACTGGGGAGCTGTAAATGACCGGGTGAAAGGGCTGAAAGCCGGTCTTGATCTGGAGATGCCGGGATCAGAGGGATATAATACAAGAAAGATTATCCGGGCAGTGGAGAATGGAGAGCTGGAGGAGGAGATTCTTGACAGAACGGTAGAGCGCATACTGAAAGTAGTCTTCTCCTACGCAGATAACCGGAAAGCAGAGACTGTATTTGATAGGGAAAAGGATCACAAGGCAGCGGCAGATATCGAAACAGAGTGTGCCGTACTTCTGGAAAATAAGGGGGCGCTGCCGCTGAGAAAAGAACAGAAAATAGTCTATATCGGGGAATTTGCAAAGAAACCGCGCTACCAGGGCGGGGGATCGAGCCACATCAATACGGACAGCGTAGTGTCAGCTCTGGAAACTGCGGTGAGAAAAGGCAGGGCAGTGGAGTATGTGAAGGGCTTCTCGTCAGAGCGTGACGAAATGACAGAAGAAGAACTGAAACAGGCGTGTGAAGCGGCTGCGGGAGCAGATGCAGTTGTAATCTTTGCCGGACTGCCGGACAGCTTTGAATCCGAAGGGTATGACCGGAAGCATCTTGGGATGCCGAACTGCCAGAACGCACTGATTGAAGCGGTGGCGGAAGCACAGCCGAACACCATAGTTGTGCTTCACAACGGCGCTCCGATAGAAATGCCGTGGCTCGGAAAAGTAAAAGCCGTGCTGGAAGCCTACCTGGGCGGACAGGCTGTGGGCGGCGCAGTGGTCAATGTGCTTTACGGAAATGCAAATCCAAGCGGACGATTGGCGGAAACATTCCCACTTCGGATACAGGATACGCCGTGCTATTTGAATTACGGCGGAGAACATGACAAATCGGTTTATTCAGAGGGCGTATTTGTGGGATACCGCTATTACACATCCAAAGAAATGGAAGTCCTGTTCCCGTTCGGATACGGATTGTCTTATACGACCTTTTCTTACGGCAATCTTACGGTGGACAAAAAGGAGTTTAAGGAAAGTGAAAAACTGCTGGTATCCGTAGACGTAACAAATACAGGCGCATGTACAGGAAAGGAAGTCGTACAGCTTTACGTAGCGCCGAAGGGCGGAACAATCATCCGCCCGGTACGGGAGTTAAAAGCATTTGAAAAAACAGAACTTGCACCGGGTGAGACAAAAACCGTCACCTTTGAACTTGACAGCAGAGCCTATGCATACTGGAATACGGAAATCCATGACTGGCATGTGGAGACCGGAGCCTATGAAATCCAGATTTGCCGGAATGCACAGGAAGTGCTTCTGTCAGAGGAAGTACAGGTAGAATCAGAAACCGTCCTGCCGAAAGTGTATACCCTCAATTCCACAATGGGAGAAATCATGGCAGACCCGAAAGGAAAAGCCATATTGGAACAGGCAATGGGTGAAATGGAAGGAATGGACGGCGAGAGTACAGAGGAACAGATGCAGGATGATTCCGGAGTGATCAACGACGAAATGATGGCGGCAATGATGGAAGCCATGCCGCTCAGACAGATGCTGAGTTTTGTACCGGGAGTGACAAAGGAAGCACTGAACCAGCTTGTTGCAGCGCTAAACGCAGCAGAATAAACATACAGATCTACAAAAAAATACCGGAACAGGGGATTCAAGTTTCCTCTGTCCCGGTATTTTTCTAGGACCACCAGGTGTCAGGCATTATTAAATTTCCTAACTCAAAAATTATTTAACAAACAACTCCCGCAGTGCTTTTCGGAATTCGAAGAAGAACAGTACTGCAGTGAATGTGACCGCCAAGAAGTCTGCAATCGGCTCAGCCATATACACAGCCATTGTCTGGTTGCTATGTAAGATTGCCGGCATGATGTAGATCAACGGAATGAGAAGGATGAATTTTCTCATAACTGCAACGATGATCGATGCTTTAGCTCTTCCGATAGATGTAAATGTCATCTGGCAGGCAATCTGGATACCGAACATAAACAGACATGCCAGATAGATGCGCAGCGCTTTTGCAGTAAATGCAAGCAATGTGGCATCGGAGGTGAACATTCCTGCAAATACCTGCGGGAAGATCATGACGCAGAGCCACAGGAAAACGGAGTATGTCAGACTGACCTTCAAAAGAAGTTTAAAGGCAGATTTGACACGATCCACATTTTTGGCTCCGTAGTTGTAGCTGATGATCGGCTGTGAACCTTGTCCGACTCCCTGCAGCGGAAGCATGGCAAACTGCATAACACTTGTCAGGATTGTCATTGCACCAACTGCGATATCTCCACCGTATTTCAAAAGAGAAGAGTTGAAACAAACGGAGATGATACTTTCACTTGCCTGCATCACAAAGATGGAAGAACCGAGAGCGAGTGAAGGCAGGATAATCTTAGACTGAAGTTTCATATTGCAAACTTTCAGTTTCAATGTTGTCTTTTTTCCAAACAGGAACGTCAGAACCCAGATGCAGGAGCAGGCCTGAGAAATAACAGTGGCAAGGGCAGCACCGCGGACTCCGAGTCCAAATCCAAAGATGAAGATCGGATCCAGGATAATATTGGTAACAGCACCGATCAATACGGAGAGCATACCGGTTTTGGCAAATCCCTGAGCTGTGATAAACGCGTTCATTCCAAGTGTGAGTTGTACAAAAAGCGTTCCGATAGCGTAAATGTTCATATAGGAAACAGCATATTCAATCGTGTTCTCACTTGCTCCAAAAGAAAGCAGGAAAGTCCGGTTTCCAATCAGAAGCACGATAGTAAGGATCGCAGATATGATGAGCTGTGTGAGAAAACAGTTGCCGAGGGTTTTCTCAGCAGACTCTGTATCTCTCTGTCCCATGAAAATAGATGCGCGCGGGGCCCACCGTTTCCGACAAGGGCAGCGAATGCCGCTACGATCATGATCAGTGGCATACAAACACCTACGCCGGTCAGTGCAAGAGCACCTACATTTGGAATGTGACCAATGTAGATACGGTCTACGATATTGTAAAGCATGTTGATCATCTGTGCTGCAACGGTAGGCAGTGCCAGACGCAATAACAATTTACCGATAGGTTCGGTTCCTAAAAAATTCTTGTTCTCGTTCATTTCTCATTCTTCCTTTACAAATTATTTGTCTGAGTTCTGTTGCTGCATTTTGAATGCATTTTTTGCATTTCCATCAGTTTCCGGTTCAAAAATTCCAGCTGCTCTTCCTCTTCTTTGGAAAAACCATGGAAAAGCTCTGTACGGAATGTCTCCTTTATCGTATCAATCTCATTCGTGATTGGAATTGCATCCGGAAGCAGCTCAAGATGAATCCTTCGCCGGTCATTTTCATCCGGAATCCGTTTCAGTAAAGATTTTTGAATCAGCAGTTCTACAGCCTGAGAGACATTTCCCTTGGAAAGCATCCGTAGTTCTACGATGTCAGCAGCTGTGTCACGACCCGGATTATTATAGAGAAAACTGATGATCGTTGTCTCAATCAATGTCAGCTTATGCCGTCTGCATATTTCTTTCAGCATACATTCGTACAGTTTGTTCAGTTGCCGGAATTGTACAAGAAAATGGGTTGAATTCATTATCCAAAACTCCTTTTGTGTTCAGATACAGAATGATTCGATTGAGTTCAACCAAAATGTATCACAGAACAGTTTTAAATAAAACAGTTCTAAAAAGAACTTTTAATTGTAATCATACGCACAAAAAGAGATTTGTCAAGAATAATTTGAAAAATTGTGTTACAAAATTATAATAATAAATTTATATTTATAATACGGAATACTCTTCAACTGTTAGAATAGTAAAAAAATGAACAAGCTGCATTAGGGAGGTCCGAATGAAAAAAATATCTTTAAACAAGAATTGGCAGTTTGCCAAAGGAACCATAACAATGATGGAGTTAATGATGGGAGACGCAGGAAATATAGAAAATATTGATTTGCCCCATGATGCCATGATTTATCAGGAAAGAACTCCGGCAACTGCGAATGCACATCAGACAGGATTTTATCCGGGCGGTGAATATACATACATGAAAAAGTGGGAGATTCCGGAAGCGTGGAGGGATGTACAGTTGTTTTGGAATTTGAAGGTGTTGCAGATACCTGCCGTATTTATATGAACGGGGATCTTGTAACAGAGCATGTGAATCCATATACAGGTATTTTTGCAGACGTCAGCGGTTATCTGAAGTATGGCCAGGAAAATGAACTGAAAGTAGAAGTATGCAGTATAGAGCAGTCCAGCCGTTGGTATAGTGGTGCGGGGTTATACCGTTCTGTGTATGCATGGGTGGGAAAGACTGTGCATATTCCTGCCCAGGGGGTGCGTGTTACAACAAGAGAAGCTGACTGTGAGGCGGCAGTCGTGGAAGTAGAGGTTCCAATCTGTAATCGGGGAATGGTTTCCGAAACGGTACAGGTGGAAATTACATTGACCGGACCGAATGGGGCAGAAGCAGCCGCAGAGCACATACCGGTAACTGTTTTTGGAGAAAGCACGCAGATGTGCTGTCAGTGTTTGCTTGTAGAGCATCCTGCATTGTGGAGTGATGAAACACCAAATCTATACTCCTGCCGGATTACAATTTCTGAGGATGAAAATCCGATAGACAGTGTAAATATTTCAACAGGAATCCGTACACTTCGGCTGAATGCAAAACATGGTCTGTTGGTGAACGGTAAACCAACGAAACTGAGGGGGACTTGTATTCACCATGATAATGGGATTATCGGAGCGGCAACATTTCCAGATGCGGAGTATCGGCGTTGCCGCCAGATGAAGGAAGCCGGATTTAACGCTCTTCGAAGTGCACATCATCCGATGAGTAAGGCAATGCTGGATGCCTGTGATAAGCTGGGCGTGTTGGTGATGGATGAACTGAGTGATATGTGGACTCGGACAAAGAATCCCCATGACTATGCAAATTATTTTCCGACACATTGGAAGCAGGATGTGTGGGACATGGTGGAAAAAGACTATAATCATCCATGCGTGATTTTGTACTCGACCGGAAATGAGATTCCGGAGGCGGGCACTCAAAAAGGGGCAGAATGGAATCGGAGGATTCATGCAGAAATGAAACGGCTGGATGCCACACGCTATACGACGAACGGAATCAATGGTCTGATGGCAGGAAATGACCGAATGGGCGAAATTATGTGCCAGGCTACAGGGATGACTCCGGAGCAGCTTGAAGCGATGCAGCAGCCGGATGAGCAGAAGCGTGGAGGCGCAGATGAAATCAATGGGATGGCTGAGGTTATGGTGGGACCGCTGGCAGATGCGATTGCCACCAGTCCGATTCTGGAAGAAATGATAGGAGAATTTGCTGCGGCAAATGACATTGCCGGATATAATTATCTGACGGCATTACATGAAGAAGATCACATACGTCATCCGAATCGGGTTGTGCTTGGCACAGAGACTTTTCCGGCGGACATTGTTCATTTGTGGGATATCGTAAAGCGCAATCCACATGTGTTAGGAGACTTTACATGGACCGGATATGATTATCTGGGAGAGGCCGGATGCGTATCATTCATTATGAATGGAGGAGATTTGAATTTTCAGCGCATTGGCCGGACAGACTGGCAGGTATCGGTGACATTGATATTCTTGGTGATCGTAAACCAATCAGTTATCTACGGCAGGCAGTATTTGGAATTGGCCATGCACCATCTATCGGTGTACTTCGGATGGATAAGGCAGGAATTGAAGTCGGAAAAACACCGTGGATGTGGAAGGATAACCTTGCAAGCTGGACATGGCCGGGATATGAAGGGGAAACAGCAAGTGTGGATGTTTATGCCAATGCAGATGAGGCAGAACTGTTCTTGAATGGGGAAAGTCTGGGACGAAAGTCGATTGGCGGAGTATATGTTGTGACGTATGAGGTACCTTATCATCCGGG
>ENA-OQDT01000428-OQDT01000428.1-human-gut-metagenome-genome-assembly--contig:-NODE-428-length-27294-cov-5.211507_pt1 | contig 27294 bp, 23 predicted proteins | sample MGYA00242786_ERZ504617 | MGnify/ENA primary metagenome ERZ504617 (study PRJEB26092, sample SAMD00036337) | human gut metagenome | host: Homo sapiens | study: EMG produced TPA metagenomics assembly of...
AACATCTACTTTTTCTCCGTCAGAGTCTCCTGTATTCTCTACTGCATATACATAAGCATCTGATATGATATCTCCCAGATTTAACTCCTCATGCTTTGTTTCCATCTCACTGAGGCTGTTGAATTCAATATCATTCTCTGCCAGAATTTCCTCTCTGGTATAACCAAAATTGGAGAGATAATTGATATCAACAGTATCTGACAATTCATCTATTTTCTTCTGTGTGGCTTCATCTGCTTTGATTTCATCCGTAACCGGAACAAGCTCATAGGTATCCGTTTCCCACCGTCCATTCTCTTTCTGAGTCATGGAAAGTGTTCCCAGGTTTTTCCCATATTCTCCACAGGATACGATGCAGGTATCTCCCTGCAGGATTGGTTCTGCCAGCTGTGTGTGGGTATGTCCGCTGACGATCAGATCAATGTCCGGAACATTCTTTGCAAGGATTTCGTCCTCTGATACTTTTTCGTCCTCCCATGTTCCGCTGTGTGATACACAGGCGATCATGTCTACATCTTCGTTCTTTTTTATTTCCTCTACTGTTTCTCTGGCTGCTTCTGACGGGTCTTTGAAAAGAAGCTCGCAGGTAGGAGCGCAATCCAGAGAATCCTTGCCGAAAACACCCAGTACTGCAATCTTTACATCACCTTTTTGAATTACCGTATAGTCTTTTACTCCATATGTCTGAAATGCTTCATAAATCTGTTTCTGTCCTTCACTGAGGCCGGCTTTTTTCATTGCATCCCAGTCCACATTACACACAACCATCCTGGGAAGGTTTTCGCCTGAACTGACTGCGGCGTTCAGCATATCTGCCAGACCATCGGAGCCGTAATCAAATTCATGATTTCCCAGAGTTGTCACATCACAGCCCAGATATCCAAGCATCCGCAGTTCGGCGGCCTCAGTGTCATATACAGTCTGTATCAGAGTTCCCATGGAGAAGTCTCCGCCATCCAATATGAGTGTATCTGTATTCTCTTTCTCATGCTCATTGATCAATGTTTTCAGCCGGGCAAACCCGCCGGTCTCCTGCTGTGTCCCGTCTACAATCGTTTGAAAGCTGTTCAAATGAGAATGCAGATCATGGGTGAAGAGGATATCCAGATGTTTTGGCTCCTCTGAGGCGTTTACCTGATATCCTGTCAGTCCTGAAACGCTCAGCATAAATATAAATGTGAATGCGAATGCTTTTTTTAATAATTTCATAAAATTCTCCTGTAATATCAAAAATGGTTCCGCAGTATCATTTATCTTCCCGCAGGATAATGATACCATGAAACCATTTTACAAAAAAAACTAATTTATCTTTCATCTCCCACAAAGAACAACGCCATTGTTCCCGGACCTGAATGAGCGCCGATGGTGGCTCCTACCTGATTCATGATAATCGTGTTGATCTGGTATTTTTCTTTTACTTTCTCTGCCACATAATTTGCATCTTCTTCGCAGTCGCCATGACTGATAAAGATGGTATGGCAGGTGTCATGATAGCTGCCGATTTTCTCATCCATAAGCTTTACCAGCTCCTGAAGGGATTTTTTACGGCCGCGGACTTTTCCGATGGCAGTGAGTTTTCCGTCGTTGTCTACATGAAGGACCGGTTTAATATTCAGCATGCTTCCTACTACTGCAGTAGTTCTGGAAATGCGGCCTCCGCGGTATAGGTGATTTAAATCGTTGACTGTAAAAAGGTGTACCATATGAAGCCTGTTCTCTTCTGCCCATTTCGCAACTGTCTCCAGATCTTCTCCCTGCTCTTTCTTCTCCTGTGCAAGGTAAACCAGAAGCCCCTGACCAAGGGAAGCGCCAAGAGAATCTACCACGATGATCTTGCGGTCCGGATATTCCTCCATCAGTTCCTCTGCTGCGATACGGCTGCTATTGTATGTACCGCTTAAAGCAGAGGAAAATGCAATATGAAGAATATCTTTTCCTTCTTTCAGGTAAGGCTCCAGCAGTGCTTTTGCATTTTCAGGATTTACCTGTGCTGTGGTTGGCATGGAACCGTTTCTCATTGCCTCATAAAATTCATGCTCCGGAAGGAAATTTCCATGCGTATAATTTTTTCCATCCATGGAATAACTGAGATACATGCAGCCTACTCCATGGTCTTTGAGATATTCCTCCGGAAGATCTGAATTGTTGTCGGTGGTGATCACATATTCGCTCATGTTGTCGCCCTCTCGTTTTCTGATATTTTTCACTTTCTGCCCATTAACTGTTCAGTGTCTTAGCAACTACAAATCAAAATCCGCTGCCTGCTCAGTAATGGGCTTTTCATCTATAATAAAAATGCTTCTATTATAAATACAGATATATACAGTATAGCATCAAACTATCAGCCAAACAACTACTTTTCCTTCTCAACTGCCTTAATCGCTTCCTGCAGCTGATTATCCTCATCATGGGTAATCTCGTCTTTATTCTTATTCAGCAGGCTGGTATCCAGAGAAACCTCTATATCAGGTTTGATTCCTGTTTTGTTGATGTTGTTTCCTTTTGGAGTGTAGTAGTTGGCAACAGTCAGTTTAATGGCACTTCCGTCTGAGAGCTGGCGGATGGACTGTACCACGCCTTTTCCGTAAGTGGTTGTTCCGACAATCGTTCCAATACCATAATCCTGCACTGCACCGGCAAAAATCTCTGATGCACTGGCGCTGCTTTCATTTACCAGGACTGCAAGCGGAATCCGGAGTTCGTTTTTGCCATCACATTTTTCCTCTTCTCTATTTCCGTCCTTATCTTCGGTGTAAACGATCAGTCCTTCCGGAAGGATTTTCCGCAGGACATCACAGACAGAATCAAGAAGTCCACCCGGATTATCGCGGAGATCCACGATCATTTTCTCCATTCCCTGTTTTTGCAGGTCATCAAAAGCTTCCTGATACTGTTCGCCGGTAACGCCTGTAAACTGTGTAATGCGGATATAGCCGATTTTAGAATCCAGCATTTCATGGAAAACAGACGGTAATTCCACATCTGTGACAGGGACTGTGATTTCCATGGCATCTTCTGCACCTTCTCTGTGAACAGTAAGCACCACACTGTCTTTATCTGAATTGCGGACAATGTCTGCAACATCAGATACTTCATCCTCTGTGATATCTTCCCCGTCAATGGCACTGATGATGTCCCCTTCCTCCAGTCCTGCTTTTTCTCCGGGACCACCCTCATAGCATTCAACAATCTTTACTCCGCCTTCTTTGTTCTTCTCCATAAGAATGCCGATCCCCACATAGCTTCCCTCATTGGAAGAATTCTCAGAATCGTATTCCTCTGCTGTATAATATCTGGAATAAGGATCATCCAGCCCATAGAGAAGACCTGCATAAAGCCCTTCCTGAAGCTTTTCTTCATCCTTATCTCCCAGATAGTATCTGTCGATCAGCTCTTCAAGATATGCCAGCTTTGATGTACACTTGCGATCACCAAGAGCTGTTCCTTTTGCTGCAAGACCTGTTCCCGCAAAAACACCTGTACCGATGCACGTCACAACCAGTGCTCCTGCTACTGCACCTTTCCAAAATTCTTTATTTTTCATGTCTGCACTCCTGTAAAAAAAGCCGCCGGTTTATGATATGATATCATTGTTCCGGCAGCTTCATGCTTATCTGCTTTTTATTATACTCTTAAATGCTTTCTTGTTGTAAAGAAACTTCCGATCAGTCCGATTCCAATTCCAAGTCCCAGACTTATTGGAAGTAATGTCTGGTAAATCTGCCATACCGGGATGAAATCCACCACACCTGTAAGCACATTAAACCTGGTCAGAATATAGGATATTGCCCCATTATAACAGAAATAAAGCACGATCAGCGGAACTGCTGCTCCGACCACCCCCAGAACCATGCCTTCCAGCAGGAATGGTGCTCTGACAAATGCGTCTGTAGCTCCTATGTATTTCATAATTCCAATCTCTTCTTTACGGACTGCAATTCCCACAGATACCGTATTGCTGATCAGGAATATGGAGATAATAAGCAGTAATACAATGATGGCAATGGAAATATAGGAAACCAACTTGTTGATATTTCCCAGTGTTTTTGCTGCTTCCTCAGACTGGTTGACTTTTCTTACATGTTTCAATTCCTGTATATAGGAAACAAGCTCTGACTGCTTCGTGATATCATTCATATACACACGATAGTTGGCTGAGTTTGCAAGAGGATTGTCGTCCTTAAATCCGTCTGCTGCCTCTGAGCCCTGGAAATACTGCTCTTTATATTCCTCCCATGCTTCATCAGCTGACTGATACTCTATTTTCTCTACTTCCGGACGTGCCTTGATCTTCTTTCCGATTGCTTTGATCTGTTTGTTTGTAGTTCCCTCTTCAAAGAATACCGTGATCGGCACTTCCTGCTCTACCTTATGTGCAATATTATTCACATTATTGACAATGGAGAAAAAGATTCCAAACAGAAAAATACAGGCAGCCATGGTGATAATGGAAGCCAGGGAAAACATCCAGTTTCTTTTGATATTTTTGACACCCTGTTTCAGAGTGTACCAGATTGTACTAGGCCTCATGATATTCTCCCTCTTTCTCGTCACTTATAATAGAGCCCTCATGCATGGTCACAACACGTTTGCGCATGGAATTTACAATATCCTTGTTATGTGTAACAACCACTACTGTAGTTCCTCTGTCGTTGATCTGTTCCAGAAGCTTCATGATTTCTTCAGAAGTCTTCGGATCCAGGTTTCCTGTAGGCTCGTCTGCCAGAAGGATATCCGGACGGTTGACCAGCGCCCTTGCCAATGCAACTCTCTGCTGTTCTCCACCGGAAAGTTCATCCGGGAAGGATTTGTATTTGACCGCAAGTCCAACTTCCTGAAGTACCTCCGGGACACGTTTACGGATTACTCTTGTGGGACGGTTGACTACTCTCTGGGCAAACGCTACATTCTCATATACATTTCTGTCTTTCAGAAGACGGAAGTCCTGAAATACTACGCCCAGCTTACGGCGGTATTTGGCTACTCTTCTGTGTTTCATTCCTTCCAGACGTTCCCCGCTTACGATGATCTGGCCGGATGTGGAATCCAGCTCTTTCATAAGAAGTTTGATCAGGGTTGTTTTTCCTGAACCACTGTTTCCTACTACAAAGACGAATTCACCTTTATCTATATGTAAGTTCGCATGGTTCACTGCCGGAAGGCCGGGACCATAGGACTTGCTTACATCTATAAGATCTATCATAGATTTTTCCTCCAATGGGTTAATGAATTTGTAACATTATTGTAATGTATGTTTTTGGGGATTGCAAGAGATTTTTGAGGATTCATAGAATATTCACAGTAACGTAGCCAACATTCATTACAAATTGCCTGCGGCAACAAAATTTTGACTTGCATGTCTCGGGATATTGCATACCTTATCAATTGCAATCTCGATTTCTAACTATACACTGCAAGGCTGGATTTGTAAAGGTCAAAATGCCTGCGGCAGCAATTAAAGCTGTGGCAGGCATTGAAAATTTTCCTTCTATTATAATATATCAGTATTCCAGTGTTTCCATATATTTCATGTAACGTACTACCATGAGTGCGATCTTGAATGTAATGGCATCTTCAAAAACGCGGAGATCAAGGCCTGTACTCTTCTGGAGTTTATCGAGGCGGTAGACCAGAGTGTTTCTATGGATGTAAAGCTGTCTGGATGTCTCTGAAACATTGAGGCTGTTCTCGAAGAACTTATCAATTGTAACCAGAGTCTCTTCGTCAAAGTCATCCGGGGATTTGCCGCCGAAGATTTCTTTGATAAACATCTTACAGAGTGGGATCGGGAGCTGGTAGATCAGTCGTCCGATTCCCAGAGAGCTGTATGCGATCACTTCTTTATCTCCGAAGAAAATCTTACCTACATCAAGAGCCATGCGGGCTTCTTTATAGGAACGTGATACTTCTTTCAGTTCATTGACGATAGTACCGTATGCCATATGTGTCTTACCGTCATTTCCCATTCCAAGAGTATCAAGGATAGTATGTGCAAGCTGATCCATCTCAGGATAATTCTCACCATCTTCAAGTTCCTTGACTACGATAATACTCTTCTCATCTACTGCTGTGATAAAGTCTTTACTTTTACCGCCGAAAAGGCTCTTCACGCTTTCCATGGAGCTGTGGTCTTTCTCCTGTGGCATTTCAAGGATCATGACTACGCGGCGGACATCTGCCTCAATGTGCAGTTTCTTCGCACGATTATAAATGTCAACAAGAAGCAGGTTGTCAAGAAGCAGGTTCTTGATAAAGCTGTCTTTGTCAAAGCGTTCTTTATACGCTACGATCAGATTCTGGATCTGAAAAGCGGCGAGCTTGCCGACCATATAAGTATCTTCATCGTCGCCATGGGCAACCAGTATATATTCCAGCTGATAGTCATCACAGACTTTAAAATACTGGAACCCCTTTACAAGCTGGCTGTCGGCCTGTGAATTCTACGAAAGCCTGTACATCCTGTGTTGCAATGGAAAAATCTGCAAAAGTACTTGCAAGCTACTTTGCCTTCTGTGTCGAGTACACAAAATTCTGTTCTGGAAATTTCTTTTAACCCTTCAAGAGTATTCTGAAGCACCTGATTCGATATCATCTGATTTCAATCCCTTCTCATCCTATAGTGTTTATTTTCCGTTTTAACTATAAAACCTTATACCTGTATTGTATTTTAATATATATTTACCAAAAATGAAAGAGGAAAACTGAAAAAATTTACAATTTTTTATATATTTTTTTGTATTACTTTTTTTCAATAAAACCTTCTCCATGAACTTCCCTGGCATCTGTCACTATCACAAAAGCTTCCGGATCAATTTCATCTACTTTTTCTTTAAGCATTACGATCTCTTTTTTATTTACCACGCAGAAAAGCATCAGTTTATCCTGTCCTGAGTACATTCCTCTGGCACTGATGCCTGTTACACCTCTGTCCAGATCTTTCATGATCATATCTGCTATTTCCTTTGGCTTTGCTGTAATGATATAGGCAGCTTTTGAGAATTTCAGACCTTCAATCAAACCGTCAGATACTTTTGTCACCAGATATACCGCAATAATCGCATAGAGTGCCTTGTGGATACCAAACACATACATACCCACCAGTACAACGCCTGCATCTATAACCTGCATGATCTGCGCGATTGAATAGTGCTGCAGATATTTCTGGATGATAGCTGCCATCATATCGGTTCCTCCGGTTGTTCCACCGCCCAGAAAGACAAGACCAATTCCCACACCCTGGATCACACCACCGTAAAGTGCGGCAAGAAGAAGATCATTGCCAGCAAGATTCCATACAGGTTCTATGGCAAGCCAGGTGGACAGAGCAATTTCTCCTATCAAAGCTTTTTTTACAAAGGAGAATCCATTAATCTTCCATCCGATCAGAAACAGTGGAATGTTCAAACCCATATTTGTTACCCAGAGAGGGATACCACCGTCAATGATTCCCTGACTCCCTGCTTTTATAATGATTGCGATACCTGAAAAGCCTCCGGTTACCATACCTGATGCATCAAATACGGAATTGATCGCCAGTGCCATTAATCCGGTTCCTGCTATGATCATCAGATATTCCAGAAGCTGTGATCTTTTTCCATTTACTAACTTCATTCATTCGCCTCCTTGTATTCTGTAAAAATAATATTTGTTTTATGCTTTCATGAATATCAGCCAGAAATACCGCTTTATCACTGTGCCGTAATTATTCTTCCATAAACTACAAGAACGGCAGCAATCCATGAAGGACTGCTCCCGCTCTTATTCTTACCTTATTTTTCAGGCTTATTGATAAAATTTACAAAATGATAACTCTCCATTATCTGGAAGTATTTAACGATCCTTGGATATAAAGGCTCTGCCTTCTCCCCAAATTCGTCTTTTACCAGTGCAGCAATATCTTCCACTGTCTTCCTGCCATCTATGAGTGGCCAGATAAATGTGCCATTGTCATCCAGATGTATCTTCGTATATCTGGGTTTTCCAAACAGCTTCTGGGCAATCGTGTTAAACGCGCCCTTATTCTCTATTTCCAGCACCATTCTCCCCCTGATATCAGTATGCCAGCGAAGCTGTGCACTGCGCTCAGGAATGAGATCCAGATAATTGATCTGTAATTCTTTTTTCCTTTTTACTCATTTAAATATTATCATCTCCGCCTGATCAGGCTTTCTTCTTGTTCCAGATACTGAATTTCAGAAGGCTTAAGATCATAAGTAACATCAGAATCACGCCGCCTGCATTACCAAGGTTAATGCTTCCGGAGAGATCAAATACACTGCTTACGTTTACTACTGCAAGGATTGCAAGAAGGATACCTACAAGACCTTCACCTGCGATCATACCTGCACAGTAAAGTGTACCGTCTGTTGCCTGTTCTTCTTTTTTCTTATCATCAACATTCTTTCTTCCGTCAACGAACATACGAACAACACCACCGATCATGATAGCAGCGTTGAGGTAGATTGGAAGATAAAGACCGATAGCAAATGGCATAACCGGAATTCTTAAGATTTCCAGACCAATTGCAAGGAATACACCGATAAATACCAGTGTCCATGGAAGCTTGCCGCCCATGATACCTTCTACGATCATCTTCATCAGAGTTGCCTGAGGAGCAGGTACTTCTGCACTTCCGTATCCCCATGCAGTGTTCAGAAGATAAAGAACTCCACCGATAGCAAGACCGGCAGCAACAACACCGATAAGCTCACCGATCTGCTGCTTCTTAGGAGTTGCACCAAGAAGATAACCTGTCTTTAAGTCCTGTGAAGTATCACCTGCGATCGCTGCTACGATACAGATTACGGAACCAATAGCAATTGCTGCTTTCATTCCGTCGATACCGGTTTTGCCGGATGCTTTGATAATCATTGTTGCGATCAGAAGAGTAGCGATAGCCATACCTGATACAGGGTTGTTGGAGCTTCCTACAAGACCAACCATACGGGAAGATACAGTTGCAAAGAAGAAGCCGAAGATTACGATAATCAGCGCACCGATCGGGTTAACCGGGATAGCCGGAACAAGCCAAATGATCGCAACCATTGCCACAATACCGATCAGGATAACGTTCATTGGAAGATCCTGTGCAGTTCTTTCTGTACTTGTATTCTTGCCACCCTTCATGCTCTTCATGGAATCACGGAAGGTTGCAATGATCAGAGGCAGGGATTTGATCAGAGAAATAATACCACCTGTTGCGATAGCTCCTGCTCCGATATATTTTACATAAGTACTCCAGATTTTAGATGCTCCGCCTGCTGCATAAAGAGCAGAAATTGTTTCTGTTCCGGGATACATAACTGTATCAGCTCCGAACAGACAGATTACCGGAATCAGCACCATCCAGCCAATAAGAGAACCAACAAACATAAAGGATGCGATTCTTGGTCCTACGATATATCCAACACCGAGAAGTGCAGGATAGCATTCCATACCAATTTCACCTTTGAATCCTTTAAATGCTACTGCAACGTCTGCAGGGATTACCTTTAAACCGTCAACGACAAATTTAAAGATCGCTGCGATTCCCATACCTGAGAATACTGTCGCAGCGTTTGCACCACCCTCTTCACCTGCAAGAAGAACATCTGCGCAGGCAGTTCCTTCAGGATAAAGAAGTGTTGCATGCTCTTTTACGATCAGTGCGTTACGAAGTGGTACCATAAAAAGTACACCAAGAACACCACCGCAAAGTGCGATTAATGTGATTTCCACGATACCCGGCATTTCACAAAGTCCTTCTTCTGCCCAAAGGAACAGAGCAGGCATTGTGAAAATTGCACCGGCTGCCAGTGATTCACCGGCTGAACCGATTGTCTGGACCATGTTGCTCTCCAGAATGGAGTTCTTTTTCATGATCTTGCGAATTACGCCCATGGAAATAACTGCTGCCGGAATGGAAGCAGATACAGTCATACCTACACGCAGACCAAGATAAGCATTGGCTGCACCGAAGATAACTGCAAGGATAACACCCATGATGATGGATGTCACCGTAAATTCAGGTGTGATCTTGTCAGCCGGAATATACGGTTTGAACTCTTTGTTTTCGTTCATGATTTCCTCTCCCTTTTGTATTGATTTATAAACATAGAACATTATAGCGAAATTTATACAAAAAGGCAAGGTGAAAAAACTGGTTTTTTATGCACTTTACCATATTAACGTGCTAACTTGATAATCTCTTAACATATCAACACGCTCAAACAGCATATTTTTTCCCTGTTTTATCAGTCTATTCATCTGAATCCAACTGTTTAATCAGGTATCTCCCAACAATTCTGGAAAAATTCGAAATATCCCGGATATATGCGAAATCTTTTCCAAATATCTTTTTTTCTGTGGATAGGTCCTTTTCTTCCCCTGCAAAGACTCCCAGAACACTTACTCCAAGGTTTCGCAGGTGCCGCACTTCTGTAGCAGTATCATTGATCGCATATTTTCCCATATAAGGTTCCGGGTTCTTTGCGTGAGGTCTGTTTACGATGACATCATATGGTTTTCCATCACTTAATACAATGAGGATTTTTTTCTCCTCAGATCTCTGAAGCAGACCGTATCCTGCGGTTTTGATGGCAAGTCCATCCCTGTTATTGGAAGAAGTTACATAATTAAAAATATTTTCATTAGCTGACTGTGGGTCATCGTACTCACGGAATCTGTGAAGGATCGTATAGTCCCAGAATGTGCAGAAGCTCATGACACGGTGAGGCAGGTTTACATTACTTAATGCTTCACTGATGATATAAGCCTGTAATGCCACATCTCCCTGCCTGGACATCTGGGAACCGCTGGCATCGATCAGCACATCTACTACGAAATCAGATGCATCAGATTTCAATTCTCTTTTAAACAGATTTGCTTCACTGCTTCTGCCCACACGCCAGAGTCTGGACGGAATGATCGTTCCTCTGTCTGACAGTACTTCCTGCGTCTCGCTTTTCAGCACCAGTGTCTTTCGTAAAAGGTCTGTGAGGGATGCGATGTTCTGCTTTACGATTCTGTGTTTGTCATGGTAGAGCCAGATATTCTTATTCTTTAATCGCACTGCATATTCGTACTGATAGTTTCGTTTGACCGGATTCTTAAGAATTCCTTCTGTAAAATAAAGGCTGCAGTCTCTGTGAAGTTCCCTGCACATCAGATAATTCATTCGCTTCTCTTCTGCAGGAGTCAGATAAGTTTTTCCGAAATTCAACTCTACATATGTGTATGCTTTCTCAAGTTCCTCCTCTGTGAGAATTGTAATTTTGTGTTTGGTCTGGCGCTGTTTTTCCATTTCTTCAGTGACAGCAGTGTCTTCCATGTCCGTAATCTTATTTGTCATCTGTTCGATGTAACTCTCCAGAGCTTCCTCATAAAGTTCTTCTGTGAGAAAATCTTCCCAGTCGTATTCTGTCAGTTCTTCCATGGTGACTGCCATAACCTGTTCCAGTGTTCCATGATCTTTCTCAAAATTCGGATCAATGATAGTGTTGTAAAGACTGTCAATAATACGGATCAATTCTATAGTGTCTGCAGCTGTTCTGGCTTTGTAAACCATGTCGCGGATTTCCCGAAGACGCTCTTCTACATAATGGTTTCCATTCTGTAAACGGTCACGCAGGATGGCAATCTTCAATCGGCCAAGAATATCTCCGTATGCGGGCATCCGTTCAAACTCCTGATCCAGGATATCCTCGAATGCTTCCTTCTGCATCTCCCGGACTCCCGGACGTTCCTGACAGATTTTGTCCCCGATTGCTTCTTCTACACATAGCTGTGCTACTGCAGTCAGTTCTCCCTCTCCTGCCTGGCAGAAAACTTTTTTTACCAGATATAAACCCAGCAGATTTCTGTCATAATATTTTGCCAGAGCGCCCTGCTTGATGCCGTCATACAGAGCGATTGCTTTTGAGCGCAGATACAGGGAAACGTCTACTTTCATATTTAACGTGTAATCCCCGCTGATAGTCCAGAGGAGATTGCGGATCCTGTTTTCCAGTTCCAGACGATAATCGTCGATTTCTACGATTTTCTCATCTTTCATATACATCATCCCTTGTCCAGTCTGCCGGAATTCTGGTTTTCACAATATCCTCTACGATTTCTTTCTCGAAAATGTCAAAGGTCTTGTTCACCACTCCCATAGTAACTGCTTTTCTCGGAGAAAGTCCGGTTTCTACAATCTTCATGGCTGCAAGGAGACCTCGCAGATCCAGAGGTTTGGTGGAAATTTCACTGTTTGTGGCTTTGAGCTGAAGATCCAGGAATACTCCGATGAACTGTGTTCTGGCGTTTTCTTTTATATTCGGGAACATCCGGCGGAAAATAAATTCCAGGGATTCTTCAGTCTGAGCCGGCATGTCTATGACCAGAAATCTGGATACCAGCGCTTCATTGAGTTCTTTGGTTCCTGCATAACCGTAATTCATGGTTCCGATAAAACGGGCAGCCGGATGAAGATCAATTTTGTCATAGCCCGGAACATCGATGGAACGGCGATAATCCAAAGTTGCATGAAGAACGGAAACTGCATCGTTCTTTGCCATATTAATCTCGTCGAGGATTCCGAAACCACCGTATTCTGCACACTGATAGATAGTTCCTTTGCGGAGCTTAACTTCGTTGTCCACGAAAGTGTCTGTGCCAATCAGATCTCCGCTGTTAGTATTTACATGAAAAGAAACATTGTACGCGGGACGGTTGAAAATATATGCCAGGTTCTCTGCAAGGATATTTTTTCCTGTTGCCTTCGGACCGGTGAGTAATAGATTCTCCCCTTTGAGCAGTCCGGCAATGGCCATTTCCAGAATGTCTTTTCCGTAAAATGGAATGGATGGTTTCACAATCCTGCCTGCAGTCTCCGGTACCACCTCATACTGGCTGCGGAATTCTTCTACTCTCTTTATCAGTTCAGAGGCTACCTGCTGCTCCTCCAGAAATTTCAGTTCTTCCATTTAGTTCTCCTTTATATAACTATTATAGTCCAGTTTGTGTTATAGAAAAAGGCCGCTTATCTTTTACAGATTCACGACCCTTTTATTATAGCATTCTTCTTTATATTTTTACAACATTATACTTCAAATACAAGATCTCCATAAGAAGGCATCGGCCACATTTCCTTATCTACGATCATTTCCAGTTCATCCACCGGCTCACGTAAAGCTTCCATTGCAGGAACCACCTTTTCTCTGCAGAATACGGCTCTGTCCCGTCCCTCTGCATATTCCGGGATCTTCTCAACCAGTTTGCTCAGCTTACTCATGGCACTGTTTGCAGCCTTTAAGAGTTTTGACGCTTTCTTAAGCAGGTCAAGCTGTACACTTACATCGATCAGCCCTTCGCCCGCTGTTTTCACTGTATTGATGGATTCGCCAAGAACAGTGGTATATCTGATAACTGCCGGAATGATCTGCTTGGTTGCCATGTCGATCATTGTCTTTGCTTCAATATTGATTGCTTTAGAGTAAATCTCATATTTAATCTCTGCGCGTGATTCAAGCTCAGCTCTTGAGAATACATCAAAAGATTCAAAGAGTTTCACTGCCTTCTCTGTAGTAAGTGCAGGGATTGCATCCACCATGCTCGGAAGGATCGGAAGTCCGCGGCGTTTAGCTTCTTTCTCCCATTCCGGCGCATAGCCGTTTCCGTTAAATACGATCTTCTGATGATCTGTGGCATATTCTTTGATCAGGTCATGTACCGCCAGTTCGAAATCAGGAGCTTTTTCCAGACGGTCACATACTTCCTTAAATACTTCTGCCGTGATCGTATTCAGGACTACGTTACATGCGGAAATAGAATCTCTTGAGCCTACCATACGGAATTCAAATTTATTTCCTGTGAAAGCAAAAGGTGAAGTACGGTTACGGTCTGTAGCATCCTTCATGAAATCAGGCAGAGTCTTAACACCTGTTTCCAGCTTACTTCCCTTTTTACTGTGAGTTGCTGTTCCTGTGCTGACCAGCTGTTCCAGAACATCCTCCAGCTGCTCTCCAAGAAATACGGAAATCACTGCCGGCGGTGCTTCATGGCCGCCAAGTCTCTGGTCATTTCCCACATCTGCCGCAGATTCACGCAGAAGATCTGCATGTTCATCTACTGCTTTCAGGATACAGGTGAGGACCAGAAGGAACTGAATATTTTCATGAGGTGTTTTGCCCGGATCCAGAAGATTGATTCCGTCATCTGTGGTAAGAGACCAGTTGTTATGCTTACCGGAACCGTTCACACCTGCAAATGGTTTCTCATGAAGGACACAGCGCATTCCATGACGGCTGGCAACCTTTTTAAGGATACGCATCATCATCTGGTTCTGGTCTGCTGCGATATTGACCGGTGCATAAATCGGTGCAAGCTCATGCTGTGCAGGAGCAACCTCATTATGCTGTGTCTTTGCAGGAATTCCAAGCTTCCAGCATTCTTCATTTACCTCTTTCATGTATGCGGAAATTCTCTGACGGATACTTCCAAAGTAATGGTCATCCATTTCCTGTCCCTTCGGAGGCATAGCTCCAAAAAGAGTTCTGCCTGTATAGATCAGGTCTTTTCTCTGAAGCCATTTCTCTTTATCGATCAGGAAATATTCCTGCTCTGCTCCTACTGACGGAGTTACTTTCTTAGAAGTTGTATTTCCGAAAAGTCTCAGCAGACGGAGTGCCTGGGTGTTGATTGCTTCCATAGAACGAAGAAGTGGTGTCTTCTGGTCAAGTGCTTCTCCTGTATAGGAACAGAATGCAGTAGGAATACAGAGTGTTCCGCCTGCTGCATCATGACGCACAAAAGCCGGTGATGTACAGTCCCATGCTGTATATCCTCTCGCCTCAAAAGTTGCTCTTAATCCACCGGACGGGAAAGAAGATGCATCCGGTTCACCTTTGATCAGTTCTTTTCCGGAGAAAGACATCAGGACCTTGCCGTTATCCATCGGAGCTGTGATAAAGGCATCATGTTTCTCTGCTGTCACACCTGTAAGGGGCTGGAACCAGTGGCTGTAATGTGTGGCACCTTTCTCGATGGCCCATTCTTTCATCTCGTGTGCTACTACATCCGCAATTTCCATAGACAGTTCCTTGCCTTCTTCTATGGTTTTTTTCAATTCTTTGTAGATCTTCTTCGGAAGTCGTGCCTGCATGACGGAATCATTAAACACGTCACATCCAAAAGTCTCTACTACATTGATATACTCACCCATTTTATTTCTCCTTTTTATTTATTAACGGGGAAATTCCAATTGATCTGGTTTCCTCATTTTTTGTACTTTTCAGATACAGATTCAGTGCTTCGTGGCAGTTTTCAATCTCTATCTGTGTATGACTGCCGCCGTATTCACCGTCCAGAGTCCATGGTACCGGTTCTTCTGAGGTAATGGTCACCCTGGCTGATTTAAAAGAATGGATCAGATCTGTATTGTCCTCTGCTGTCAGCATTGCAGTCATGATCTCCTGCAATTCCAGCGGATTCTTCGGTCTTGTGATCATGGTAACTTCAAAAAGTCCGTCATTCATATCCACGTTCTTGCCTGTAAGGTTCTTGAACCCTCCCACTGAACGGGAATTGGTGATCATTCCAAAGATGAAGTCATCCTCCACAGTTAATTCTTCGGATTCAATTCTCATATGGTATGATTTGATATCAAAAAGGCGTTTCACTCCCTCAAGAAGATAGGCTACATGGCCAAGGATATTCTTGAGATCCTGATCTGTCTGATAGGCTACATCTGTGAAAAGACCGAAAGCTGCTATATATGTAAAGCTCTGGTTATTGAATCTGCCGATGTCACAGTGATAAAGTTTCTCTTCCATGATCATGGAAGCGGCATCTGTCATGCTTTTCGGCATAAAGAGACTGTTTGCAAAGTCGTTGGTGCTTCCTGCCGGAATGTATCCGATGGGAATGGAACTCTTCTTTTCCATTACTCCGGTAACCACCTCATCAAGAGTCCCGTCTCCGCCGCTGCATACGATAAGATCTACTTTGGATTCGTATTCTTTGGCTTTCTCGTAGGCATCTTTTGGTTTCTGTGTGGAATAGATAATGACTTCATAACCGCCTTTGTTGAAAATATCTACTATATCAAGCAGGTTTGTTTTAAATCTTGCCTTTGCCTGCCTTGGGATTGAAAACAAAGAGCATTTTTTTGTTCATTTCGAGCAACTCTCCTTTTTTCATGGGTTTAAATGCGTAGTTTTTCAGAGTACGCAGATTTCTATTTATATAATATAAGAAAAAAGGGTGGAAAAGTCAATGGGGATTTGGCGGGCAAAAAAAATTTGGGGGTACGACAATGGAAATATTTTTGTTCAGGTGCTGGTTTCGTCGGGTCGTAATGAACTACTAGGTGTGTGGAAATCTGCTAAAAACAATTCAAAATTTAGCTCAACTCGCTTCGCTCAGACAGTGAGCAATTTTTGAATAACGCAGATTCCCACGCACCAAGAGTTACTACGCCCACTGCAAATGCACCTGAAACCAAAAATATTTCCTGCCTGTTGGCTAGCTACGGGACTGCCGGGCTGTTACTGCTCACTTCGTTCACAGTAATGCGCCTTGCAACGACAGGCTATGCAGATGAGATTTTCTCACAGAAAATTTTGCAGGATGGTAACGCATAAAACGGGACTGGTGAATAATTGCAATTTTTCCTAATTTCTTATGGTAAGTTGTATTTTAGCGTGATAAAATGGGGATTGTATTTATTTGTATTTATTATAGAAGGGACTTATTACAATTACAAAGAGAATTTTTAAAATGAATTTGTATAGAAAGGATTTCTTATTCATATGATTAAATTAATTGCTTCAGATATAGATGGAACTTTGGTAAAGGATGGGACTCTGGCTATTGACAGGGAGTATATGGAGGTTATCGGAAGGCTGATTGATAAGGGGATTGTGTTTGTGGCATGCTCCGGACGACAGTACAGAAGTGAGAGAAAACTGTTTGCCCCTGTCGCAGACAGACTGCTTTATATCTCTGACGGAGGAACTGTTGTACGGACTCCGAAGGAGATTCTGAAAGTGGATACTCTGCCGGACAAAATCTGGAAAGGAATGTGTTCTATGGTAAGAGAGAATATGCCTTCCTGTGATTATTTTATTTCCACACCTGAACGCTGTTTCGCAGAAGACGGAGGCAGCCAGATGTTTCACTGGCTGAGAGATTCTTACGGATATGATATCCATGAAGTTCCGGAAATGTTAAAACTCGAGGGGCAGCAGGTAAACAAATTTGCTGTCTACCACCCCAACGCCTGTGAGGAAATGTGCGCCCCTTTATTCACTCCCACCTGGAAAGACAAAACAGTTATGGCTGCCGCCGGCAAGGAATGGATGGACTGTACTGCCCCAGGTTCCGGCAAAGGTCCTTCCGTTGCTTTCCTTCAGGAATATCTGGGAATTTCACCTGACGAAACCTGCACTTTCGGAGATAACCTCAACGATATTGAAATGCTTCAGAATGCCGGTCTCAGCTACGCAGTCTCCAACTCCCGCCCGGAAGTACAAGCTGCTGCCAAGGATACCTGCCCACCCTACTGGGAAAACGGAGTTCTGCAGATTCTGAAATCTTTCTTATAAAAGATACAAATTACTCCAGTTCATACCAATACACAGCGCAGAAACATATTTCATTTCGTGTGCATTTGCAGGAGTCTTAGAACTTCTTAGCTGATAAAAATATGCGTTATAAGAAAAATGACCCACTGTCTGAGCCGCAGCATGCGGCGAGTTTGGGTCATTTTTCTTATGTTTTTAGCATATTTTTAGCAACTTAGAAGTTCTTAGGCTCCGAAACCGCACACGAAATGAAATATGTTTCTGCGCGTCCCTTTTTAATTCCTAAGCTTCCATTACAGCATCTTTCATAGACTTCACATACTCTTTCACATAGGGCACACAATCCCTGCCATACTGTGCACACAACTTCACAATTGCAGATCCTACAATCGCTCCATCTGACTGCGCCGCCATCTTCTTCGCCTGTTCCGGCGTAGAAATGCCAAATCCAACTGCACAAGGAATATCTTTCGCCTGTTTTACCAGCTTCACCATTGCCTCGATATCTGTAGTAATATTAGTTCTTGTTCCTGTAACACCAAGAGAAGAAACACAATACACAAACCCTTCCGCATCCTTCGCAATCTGTGCGACCCTCTCATGAGAAGTCGGCGCAATCAGAGAGATCAGATCAACACCGTATTTCTTACATACAATATCAAACTCTTCTTTTTCCTCAAATGGCACATCTGGCAGAATCAAACCATCCATTCCGATTTCTGCAGCTGTTTTAATAAACCGCTCCGTTCCGTAAGAAAATACCACGTTTGCATAAGTCATAAACACCATAGGAACAGAACTGTTCTTTCTGATCTTTACCACCATGTCAAATACCTTATCTGTAGTCACACCACCGGAAAGTGCTCTCACATTTGCTCTCTGGATCACCGGTCCCTCTGCTGTAGGATCAGAAAACGGAATCCCAAGCTCGATCAGGTCTGCACCAGCTTCCTCCATTGCATAGACAAGCTGCTCTGTCACTTCCAGAGACGGATCTCCACAGGTAATAAACGGGATAAATGCCTTTCCTTTTTCAAATGCTTCTGTAATTCTCTTATTCATGGATATCCTCCCCTCTGTAACGCGCGATTGCTGCGCAGTCCTTATCTCCACGTCCGGAAATTGTAATGACCACGATCTGGTCTTTGCCCATCTGCGGAACAATTTTCTTTGCGTAAGCGACTGCATGAGCACTCTCAATAGCAGGAATGATTCCCTCTGTTCTGGAGAGATATTCAAATGCCTCTACTGCTTCTTCGTCTGTGACAGGTACATATTCTGCACGTCCTATATCATAAAGATGTGCGTGCTCCGGTCCGATTCCCGGATAGTCCAGACCTGCGGAAATGGAATATACAGGTGCGATCTGACCATATTCATCCTGGCAGAAATAAGATTTCATTCCATGGAAGATTCCCGGTTTGCCGGTTGCAATGGTAGCTGCTGTCTCTGCCGTATTTACGCCACGTCCTGCTGCCTCACATCCGATCAGACGGACATCTTTGTCATTGATAAAATTGTAGAATGTTCCGATTGCATTGGATCCGCCACCTACACATGCAAGAACTGCATCCGGAAGTCTGCCCTCTTTTTCAAGGATCTGCTCTTTAATTTCTTTGGAGATCACTGCCTGAAAATCGCGAACAATTGTAGGGAACGGATGAGGTCCCATTACAGAACCAAGTACATAATGTGTATCGGAAATACGGTTTGTCCACTCTCTCATTGTCTCGGAAACAGCATCCTTCAGTGTTGCAGTACCGGAAGTAACTGCATTGACCTTTGCACCCAGAAGACGCATTCTGTATACATTTAATGCCTGACGTTCTGTGTCTTCTTTTCCCATGAAGATTTCACATTCCATACCCATAAGAGCTGCTGCTGTTGCTGTTGCCACACCATGCTGACCTGCGCCTGTTTCTGCAATGACACGGGTCTTGCCCATTTTTTTTGCAAGAAGTACCTGACCAAGTACATTGTTGATTTTGTGAGCACCTGTATGGTTTAAGTCTTCTCTCTTTAAGTATACTTTTGCTCCACCCAGATCTTCTGTCATGTGAGATGCAAAGTAGAGACGGGATGGTCTTCCTGCATATTCGTTCAGAAGCTCTGTAAGCTCTGCGTTAAACTCCGGGTCATCTTTATAGTGGTTGTAGGCTTCTTCCAGTTCAATGACAGCATTCATCAGTGTTTCCGGAATGTACTGTCCTCCATGGATGCCGAATCTTCCTTTTGACATCTGTATATGTCCTCCTTTTATGTATGTAATCCCTGGCCTGTCAGATGGTCGGTCAGAGTATTCTATGTTCTTTCTGAATTAGTCAAGCGGATATTCGCAATCCGCTTCGCTACTTGCTCATAACCGAATAACTGCTCCGCAGTTTATCAGAAGGAGCTTGCACTCCTCCTGATACAAGCAAGTCCCCACCCACTGCTTATTGCTTTTCGCAATTGAAGCAGGTGACTTACTTGATTCGGTTATCTTATTTTATATGCACCAGTTGAACTGCCTTCAAAATCTTATCTCTGTCTTTCATTCCATCTGTCTCCACACTACTGCTCAGATCTACTGCATAGGGATGAATAGTCCGGACGGCTGTTTCCAGATTATCTGCATCCAGTCCTCCTGCCAGGAAAAAGGGTCTGTCTATCTCCGGGATCAGTGACCAGTCAAAGGTCTGTCCTGTTCCACCGCCACCCTGATCAAGTAGTATATAATCTGCCGGACTTTTCAGGGCTTTTTCAATATCCTGAGCCGTTTTTACGGAAAAGGCCTTTATAACCTGATGCCCTGTATTCTTTTGGATTCTCCGTATATATGCCTCATCTTCCTGTCCATGAAGCTGTGCAATATGGATAGTTCCGTCAAGAAGCAGTTCCTCCACACGCTCAGGTGCTGCATTTACAAAAACACCTACAGAGATAATGTCCGGATTAAGTTTTGCAGTAAGTTCTCTCACCAATGCACCTGTAACATTTCTGCTGCTCTTCGGAAATTCTATGATAAATCCACAGTAATCAGGTTTTGCTTCATTTACATAGGTAATGTCTTCCGGGCGTTTCAGACCACAGATTTTGATTTTGGTTCTTTGCTGTTGTTCTCTGGTCATATTCTATCCTCTCAGATAATATTCGATCTTTCAGCGTAACGGGCTGCCATTCAGGCTTTCCAGTGCTACTTTCTTGTCCGGGCTTCGCATCAGTGTTTCCCCGATCAGTACCGCATCCACTTTATTCTCATAAAGAAGCCGGATATCCTCCGGGGTGCGGATTCCGCTCTCGGAAACAAAAAACTACATTGTCCGGTGCCATTTTTCTCAGGCGGATACTGTTGTTCATATCTACCTGAAAGGTTCTCAGATCCCGGTTATTGACTCCCACGATCTCTGCCCCAAGATTTAAGACTCTGTCCACTTCATACTCATCGTGTGCTTCTACCAGTGCATCCAGTCCCAACTCTTTTGCAAGCTGTCTGTATGCTCTTAATTCTCCGTCATCCAGGATGGCGCAGATAAGCAATACCGCGGAAGCACCAAGGGATTTCGCCTGATAGATCATATACTCATCTACTGTAAAATCCTTGCGGAGTACAGGTATCTGTACAGCGGCTGAGATTTCTCTCAGATACTGGTCTGCTCCCTGGAAATAAAAAGGTTCCGTGAGACAGGAGATTGCACTTGCACCTGCCTGTTCATATTCCTTTGCAATTGCCAGATATGGAAAATCCGGTGCGATCAGTCCCTTTGAGGGGGAGGCTTTCTTTACCTCGCAGATATAGGACATACCATCTTTTTGTAATGCCTGGAGAAATGTGATTTTCTGCCCTGCATTTTTATTTACTTCCTGAATCCGGTTCTCCAGCTCCGAAACAAAAATTACAGGACTTTTCTTTTGCAATTCTTTCTCTTGTTCTGGCTGCTATTTCTTCTAATATATTCTTCATAATCTCTATGATTTTTCTGTAACTGTTCTGTATATCCACAGTCAGCAGATTACCGGACAGTTACAGATTTCCTTTACATTAGTAATTGGGGGTTGCTTTTTATTTATTTGTCTCTTCTACAAATTCTTCCAGTTTTTTCAGTGCTGCACCGTTGTCGATGAGGGATTCTGCCAGCTTCACTCCTTCTTCTATGGAAGCGGCTTTTCCTGCGATATAGAGTGCTGCACCTGCATTTAAACATACCGCCTGACGCTTCGGACCTTTTTCCTCACCCTTCAGGATTGCTTTTGTGATCTCTGCGTTTTCTGCAGGTGTACCACCTGTCAGGGCACCCTTCTCACATCTCTCATATCCAAACTGTTCCGGTGTGATCTCATAGGAAGTAAATTTGCCATCCCTGATCTCACATACAGAAGTAGGTGCGCACATGGAAATCTCATCCAGACTGTCCTGTCCATAGACAACCATTCCTCTGTTAACACCCAGATTTGCCATAACCTGTGCCAGTGGCTCCACCAGTGACTGATCGTAAACTCCCATCAGTTCCATGTTTGCACCTGCCGGATTACTTAACGGTCCAAGAATGTTAAATACAGTACGGATTCCTAGCTCTTTACGGATTGGTGCCACATATTTCATTGCAATGTGATAATTCTGCGCAAACAGGAAGCAGATGTTGATCTTTTTCAGGATCTCTGCACTGCGTTCCGGCGTCAGTGTAATCTTCACTCCCAGTGCTTCCAGAACATCTGCTGCACCGGATTTGGAGGATGCTGCCCTGTTTCCATGTTTTGCAACCGGAACACCGCCTGCTGCGATCACCAGAGAAGAAGTAGTGGAAATATTGAAGGAATTAGAACCATCTCCGCCGGTACCCACGATTTCAAGCACATCCAGGTTGTGGAGAAGTTTGATACAGTGAGCTCTCATTCCTGCTGCGGAAGCTGTGATCTCATCAATTGTCTCTCCTTTTAAAGCTAATGCAGTAAGATAAGCAGACATCTGTACAGGTGTTGCCTGACCGCTCATAATCTCGTCCATTACAGCTTCTGCTTCCGCATAAGCTAAATCCTGTTTCTTTGATAATTTAATAATGGCTTCCTTAATCATTTCTCACTACCTCCATAAAGTTCTCTATCATCACTCTGCCGTCCGGTGTCATTACCGATTCAGGATGAAACTGTACTCCGAACACAGGATATTTTGTATGTTCCACTGCCATGACCTCTCCGTCCTCTGACTCTGCTGTCACCTTAAGTTCTGCAGGCAGGGTATCCTTTAACGCTGCCAGGGAATGATATCTGGCTGCTGCAAAGGTATCCGGCAGGTCCTTAAAAAGCCGGCTTTCTCCTGTTTTATACATCAGCTTTTTCTTTCCATGCATCAGCTCTTTTGCATAGGAAACTGTTCCTCCAAAGGCTTCGCAGATGGACTGATGTCCCAGGCACACACCCAGGATGGGGATTTTTCCTGCAAATTCTTTAATCACCGGAATACAGATACCTGCATCCTCCGGCCTTCCCGGACCAGGGGATAAAATGATGGCTTCCGGTTTCATCTCTGCGATTTCTTCCAGTGTACACTCATCGTTTCTCACTACTTTGATGTCCGGTTCCACTGCGCCGATGAGCTGATATAAGTTATAGGAAAAGCTGTCATAATTATCGATCAGTAATATCATTCTAATCCCTCCTGTGCCTGTTCAATTGCCTGTACCACAGCTCTTGCCTTGTTGCAGCATTCCTGAAATTCCTTTTCCGGTACACTGTCTGCCACAATTCCGGCACCTGAACGGATACAGATTTCTCCGTTTTTCTTATAAACCAGGCGGATGGCAATACAGGTATCCAGATTTCCTGCAAAATCCAGATATCCGATGGCGCCTCCGTAAATGCCTCGTTTACTCTGTTCCAGTTCCTCGATGATCTGGCAGGCTCTGAATTTGGGTGCTCCGGAAAGGGTTCCTGCCGGAAGGATTGCGTCTACTGCATCCACAGCGTCTTTATCATCCCGGATGATTCCTGTTACTGTGGAGCCCAGATGCATTACATGGGAAAAACGTTCTACGCAGAGATACTTTTCTACTTTTACAGTTCCGATCTTGCTGATCTTTCCAATATCGTTTCTTCCCAGGTCTACCAGCATATTGTGTTCTGCCAGCTCTTTCTCATCTTTCAGAAGTCCCTCTTCAAGTTCTTTATCCTCTTCTCTTGTCTTCCCTCTTGGTCTGGTTCCTGCCAGAGGGAAGGTACTTAAGGTACCATTTTCCAGCTTCGCAAGGGTTTCCGGGGAAGCACCTGCCAGTTCAATGTCATCGCTGGAGAAATAAAACATATAAGGAGAGGGATTAGACGCCCGAAGAACCCGGTAAGTATCAAACAGGCTTCCTGTTGCTTTCGCACGCATGGGATTGGAAAGCACTACCTGGAAAATATCGCCTTCTCTGATGTAATGTTTTGCTTTCTCCACCATCTCTGCATATTTTTCTTTCGGAAATTTCGGCTGTATTTCTGACTGAAGTTTCAGCGGTTCAAATTCCATATGCTCCCCGTTTCGGATCAGCTGGGCCATTTCCTCCAACTTCTTTACTGCTTTCTCGTAGGAAGCTTCCAGATCATCTGTCATCACACCTGTGATGAGAAGTACTTTCTGTCTGAAATGGTCAAATACGATCACCTGATCAAAAAGCATTAAATCCATGTCCCTGAAATCCTGCTGTTCCCTGTCCTCCAGTTTAAGCTTTGGTTCACTGTATTTGATATAATCGTAGGAGAAATATCCTACCAGACCGCCTGTAAAAGGAGGCATCTTTTCCATTACCGGGGTTTTATATTTCCGAATGATTTCTCTGAGAGTATCACCGGGATGTGTGACCTGCTTTACGGTTTCCTCTGTTTTTCCCTCAGCATCGGTTGTCCGAATCTTCAATGTTCCGTCTGTACAGGTAATCTCCATGGATGGTTCATACCCCAGGAAAGAATACCTTCCCCACGCTTCTGTCTGGCTGGCACTTTCCAGCAGGTAACAATGGCGGCTGGCCTTTCGCAAAATGCGCATTACCTCTACCGGTGTATATCTGTCTGCATAAAGTTCTCTGCACAGAGGAATACGACGATATTCTTTTGTCTGTGCAAGCTGCCTGATGGTTTCTAATGTTGGATACATGGAAACACCTCCTGTGATTAATTCAGTTTCTGCCAGAAACATAAAAAAGCCCGTCCTTGACAGAATTATCATTTCTGTCAAGGACGAGCGTATATACTTCACCCGCGGTGCCACCTTGATTTACGGTTTGAACCGTACTCTTTGCGAAATACCTTCATATTCCCGGCAACTGACGTATGCCTCACGTCACAGGATACTTAGTCTGCTCTGTAATCTTCAACCTTTCACTGTGCCCTCAGCGGCCCATTTGGCAGACTGCATTTCCACCCGGCTCTCACCTTCCCGGATTCTCTGTGCGCGCATGACTGCTTTGACTTCCGCTTCATCGGTTTAATCTGTTAAATTTACACTTAATTTACCACCGGAATCTATATTTGTCAACCCTGAATTTCATTTTCAATAACATATTTTTATCATTACGTTGTTGTTCACTCCGTTCTCAGTAACGTAGCCAAAATTCATTCCAGACATCTGCAGTCTGTTTTCGCCACATACATCTGCACCAGATAATCATTCACTATAATCTGAATAAAAGCGCAAAACCAGATATTCCCAGTTTCGCGCTTTTTATTGTTTTACTTATTCACTTTCGAACAATCCCAGTGTGCCAACAAGTTGATTCTGCTGCTATTTCTTCTGTGCCTCTTTTTTCTTCATGTCAAGAATCTCTTCTGCAATCTCAACTTCGGATTTCTCATCCGGTGGAAGCACGATATTCAGAATGATAGCAAACAGTGCTGCAGGTACGATTCCTGAACCGCCAAAGATCAATGTGATTGCCTGCGGCATATGTGCAAGGACTGCTGAGTTTGCCCCAAGTCCATAGCCAAGACCAAGTGCAACGGAGACAATTGTTACGTTTCTCGGAGTTACCGGCCATTTTGTGATAAGCTGGATACCGCTGACAACAATAGATGAGAACATCATAACTGCCGCACCGCCCAGTACACTCTGAGGCATGATGGAGATCAGTGCTGCAAGCTTAGGAAACAGACCACATGCGATAAGGAAAATACCGCCTGTTGCAATTGAAAAACGGTTTACAACCTTGTTCATTGCAACCAGACCTACGTTCTGGCTAAAAGAAGTATTCGGAAGTACGCCAAATACTGCTGCCAGTGAAGATCCAAGACCATCGCACATAACGCCGCCAGAAAGTTCTTTGTCTGTAGCTTCTCTTCCAAGACCGCCCTCTGTGATACCGGAAATATCACCTACAGTCTCTACAGCTGTTACAATAAACATGATGCAGATCGGAACGATTGCCCTTGCATCAAATACCCATTTGACAGGCATGATCTTCGGCACTGCAAACCAGGATGCGCTTGCTACTTTATCCCAGTTAAGAACCCAGGATTTGGTAGCTTCTACTGTTGCACCTGCATCATCCACATAAGTAAATGTGGTAGGAAGAACTGCTGCCATAATACTTACCAGCACATATCCTACGATAATACCGATCAGAATTGATGCAAAGCTTGTAAATCCTTTTGTTCCATGTTTTAATACGACAATTACAACCAGAACTACAAAACCTACAAACAGATTCTCCAGAGAACCGTAGTCCTTAGCGGAACTTCCGCCTCCAAAAGAACTGATACCAACAGCGATCAGTGAAAGACCGATTGATAATACAACGGTTCCTGTTACAACTGACGGAAAAAAATTTTCTCAGTGGTTTCAGGAAACTTCCAAGTACAGTTTCAAAAAGACCGCCGATAAAGGATGCCGCCATGATCGCACCATACGCAACCACTCCATTACCCATGACTCCTGCAACACTCTGGCATACGCCAATGAAACCGGAACTGGTTCCCATAACGATGGGGAGTTTACCACCCACAGGTCCTATGGTAAATACCTGAACCAAAGTTACAATGCCTGCAATCAGCATGGCATTCTGCAGAAGTGCTACCTGCAGTTCTCCGCCGGCTTCTATCCCACAGGCTGCTGTGATGATCAGAAGCGGTGTAAGATTACCTACGAACATAGCCAGCACATGCTGCAAACCAAGAGGAATCGCCAGCTTCAGTGGCGGCCTTCCATCAAGGTCGTAGGGTGTTACTGTGTTTTTCTCTTGTTTCTCCATTCCTTTCCCTCTCTTTCGTGAATGTTGATGTGATTCGGCAAAAGGTTTTACAATAGCGATTTTTCCTATAATCAAAAACAAGGCAGTTATCCTTTTTTGAATAACCACCCTGTTATCATTTCATACTACTGTCATTACAATGAACTTTTGCTTTCACCTTTTTGCATTATAAAGGATTTTGGGGATTATGGCAATAGTAAAAAGAAATTTTGTATATTTTTGTATGAATATGCCGGCAACATAAAAAAGCCTGTAAACCTTTCACTCGATTTACAGACTCATCTTTCGTGTAGTAGCGAGAGGGGGATTCGAACCCTCGACACCACGGGTATGAACCGTGTGCTCTAGCCAACTGAGCTATCTCGCCATTTTCTTTTAAGATATGGAACCTATAGGGCTCGAACCTATGACCCTCTGCTTGTAAGGCAGATGCTCTCCCAGCTGAGCTAAGATTCCATATTTATTGGTGACAGATTTCTCTGTCAAGTAGCGAGAGGGGGATTCGAACCCTCGACATCCACGGGTATGAACCGTGTGCTCTAGCCAACTGAGCTATT
>ENA-OQDT01000433-OQDT01000433.1-human-gut-metagenome-genome-assembly--contig:-NODE-433-length-27236-cov-4.544616_pt1 | contig 27236 bp, 25 predicted proteins | sample MGYA00242786_ERZ504617 | MGnify/ENA primary metagenome ERZ504617 (study PRJEB26092, sample SAMD00036337) | human gut metagenome | host: Homo sapiens | study: EMG produced TPA metagenomics assembly of...
TTTTGTCGAGTTGCACGGCGGGGTGATAACGGTGGACAGTGTGGAAGGAAAAGGAACAGTGTTTACGGTGGATATTCCTATGGAGATAGTGGAGGAGCAGTCTGTAGATCGGATACAGGAACCGCACACTACACAGCCGACGGTGGTGGAGGAATTGGAGGAAACGGAAACAGAAGAACGGCTTCCGGATGAGAATAAGGAATGCATCTTGATAATTGACGATAATGCGGATGTACGTGGCTATGTGAAATCATTATTGAAAGAGGAATATACGGTGATAGAGGCTGCCGACGGACATGCCGGATTAAAGAAAGCTATGAAATATGTGCCTGATGCCATTATCTGTGATGTGATGATGCCGGTGATGGACGGATTGGAATGTTGCAGGAAGCTGAAAATGGAATTACAGACTTCTCATATTCCGGTGATGTTGCTTACTGCCTGTTCTTTGGATGAACAGCGGATACAGGGGTTTGAATGTGGAGCGGATTCTTATATTTCCAAACCTTTTAATTCCAAATTGTTACTGGTGCGTCTTCGGAATCTGATTGATAACCATAAGCGGTTGAAACAGTTTTTCGGAGATAAGATTACTTTGTCTAAAGAGTCTGTAAGCGAGGTGGATAAAGGATTTGTGGAGCGCTTCAGAGAGCTGATAGAAGCAAATTTGATAGATTCTGAGTTAAGTGTGGAAGAATTAGGCAGTAAGATGGGATTAAGCAGGGTGCAGCTTTATCGTAAGATTAAGGCACTTACCAATTATTCTCCCAATGAACTGGTGCGTATTGCCAGATTAAAGAAAGCTGCTTCTTTGTTGGCTTCTTCTGAGAAAACCATATCCGAGATAACGTATGAGGTAGGTTTTACATCTCCTTCTTATTTTACCAAGTGTTACAAGGAATATTTCGGAGAAAGTCCTACGGATTTCTTGAAACGCAGAGGATAATTGTGGGGGCGGACACGCAGCTCCGCCCCTACAAGGAATACTTTAAATCAGTGTTGATAAATCTTTTTCGGCTACAAAAGAGAGATTATTAAGAATAATCACTTCCCTTGCTCTGTCCGGATTGTCTGTCCGGAAAATCAAGATGCCTTTATTTCCTAACAGGAAGGAATACAGATAAGTAATGCCTATTTGGGCTTCACTGAAAATGGTGATGGCGTCTGCCGCCCGCCCCGGCTGATTGTCTAGTGTGATGGCGAACACATCGGAGAGTGCCACGGAGATTCCTGCCTCTTTCAGCGTCTCGTATGCGCGTTTGGGTTCCGAGCAGATGATACGGTAAATACCATACTCTACTGTATCGGCAATGGTAGAGGCAATCAACTGTATGCCTGCTTCTTTCAATAAGTTCAATACTTTCTGTAGTGTCCCCGATTTGTTTTCGATGAAGACGGATAATTGTTGTATAGTCATAAACTTATTTTTTAAAAGGTTTTACGTAAGTCTTTCACACGGACTGCTTTACCTTCCGATTTAGGCAGTGCTCCTTTGGGTACCAGTTTCACACGTGGGGTAACCAATATCTCATCTTTCAGTTGGCGGGTAATTTCCCGGGTCAATGCTTGCAGGCGTCCATAGTCATCGGTGAACAGTTGGCTCAATTCCACTTCTACAGTCATTTCGTCATTAGATTCGGCGGTTTCGAGTGTGATCAGATAGTCACTGCCCAATTCTTTGAATTGCAATAAAATCGTTTCAATCTGAATGGGGAAGATATTGACCCCTTTCAGGATAATCATATCGTCGCTGCGCCCTTTCATTCTGTCCAGACGTTTGTGATGGCGGCCGCAGGGGCATTCCCCCGGCAGAATGCGGGTCAGATCACGGGTACGGTATCTCAATAACGGCATCGCCTCGCGGTTGATGGTGGTCAGTACCAGTTCGCCCACTTCACCCTCGGGCACAGGTTCCAATGTGTCGGGGTCGATGATTTCTACGATATAATAGTCTTCCCATATATGCAATCCGTTTTGTTCCTGGCATTCAAAAGCCACACCGGGACCGCACATTTCGGACATGCCGAAAGAGTTGTAGGCTTTTACACCCAGCATATCTTCGATGCGGCGGCGTTGTTCTTCGGAATGAGGTTCCGCTCCTATGATCAATGTTCTCAATTTGGTGTCACGACGCGGATCAATCCCCATTTCCTGCATTATCTCGTACATACGGGCTGCGTAACTGGGAATGGCGTGCAAGGCGGTGGTTCCGAAATCGGAGATGAATTTCAACTGGCGTTTGGTGTTTCCGGCAGCGGCAGGTACAGTCAGCATTCCCAGCCTTTCAGCACCATATTGAAAGCCCAGCCCGCCGGTGAACATTCCATAGCCGGAAGAGTTCTGGAAAATATCTCCCGGACGTAATCCTACCATATAAAGACAACGGGCCACTGCATTAGCCCATTCGTCAAGGTCTTTTTGGGTATGCAGAATGACAGTGGGATTTCCAGTTGTTCCACTGGATGAGTGAAGGCGGACTGTTTTTTCCAAAGGTACGGACGCCAGTCTGAAAGGATAAGTGTCACGTAGATCTTGTTTGGTGGTAAACGGGATTTTCTGTAAATCATCCAATGAACGGATATCTTCCGGACTCAGATGATTTTCGGCAAACCGTTGTTTATAGAAAGGGGAATTCATGCAATGGCGGACAGTCTTTTGCAGTCGTTCCAATTGTAGTTTCTCAATTTCGGGTCGTGTCAGGGTCTCTAACTCTTTGTGTAAATACATAGCATTTCCTGTTTAGTTGGTTATCAGTCCGACAAAAATAGAAAAAAATATAATGCGGTTGGGAATAAGCTGACAAAATATGTATCTTTGGAGGATTTTAATTTGAAAATGTGATGAAAAAGACATTGTTTGTAATAGGTATGCTGTTATGTGGGCTTTCATTGTACGCTCAGGATATGAAAACTCTTTTTATTGCCATGCCCGATTCGGTGGCTCCTTTATTGACAAAGGTAAATCGTGAGGATTGTGTGGATTTTCTGGCAAGCAATATGAAAGCGGAAGTGAAAAATCGTTTTGGCAAAGTATCTGAACTGAAAAGACTGACGGATGATTATTTGTTTCTGCAAACCACCGGAAGTAGTTCTATGGAAATGAAACTGTTACCCTTGAATGATTCTGTAAAGGTGATTTGTGTAGTGAATACTGTTTGCGGTCCGGCTTGTGATAGTGAAGTTCGTTTTTATAATACGGACTGGCAGCAACTGGCGAAGGAGGATTTTATTCAGCTTCCCTCCGTCGGGGCTTTTTATCTGCCGGTGGATACGCTGACCGATGAGGCTTATGCCGCGATTAGAGAGAAGGCGGATATGGAGTTGGTGAAAGCCACTTTATCAGAAGACAAACCTATTATTTCTTTTACTTATACTACTCCGGATTATCTGGCAAAGACGGAACGGGAAAAATTGGTTGTATACATCAGGAAAGAACCTGTAGTGTATGAATGGAAGGGGGGAAAGTATAATGATGTATCTTTGAAATAAAGGTGGATACGTATGATAAAATAAAAGGCTGCAAACTTATCGGGTTGCAGCCTTTTATTTTGGAACTTATGTATAAGTTACAAATTACTTTTCATACGGTTGCCGTAGCGGCTCATGAACTTGTCTACACGACCAGCTGTATCTACTAATTTGGATTTACCAGTGTAGAACGGGTGTGATGTATTAGAAATTTCCAGTTTTACCAACGGATAAGTTTCACCTTCGAATTCGATGGTTTCTTTTGTGCTACAAGTTGAACGTGACAAAAATACATCACCGTTTGACATGTCTTTGAATACTACGGGACGATAGTTTTCAGGATGAATACCTTTTTTCATTTCTGTATATTATTTTATTGTTATTATTTTTTTTACTTGTCTGGTAAACAATATTGGGTGTAATGGTCCATTTTGGACCGCAAAGATACTGCTTTTCTTTGAAATAGAAAAAACTTCGGGCTGTTTTTTCTTCTAAAAGCCTTATTTTCTTCTTTTATAGTATTGTAAGGTAGACATTACAATATAATCAGTTTGTATGTTTTAGTGAAGAAAATAGTTAATAAAATCATTTTTTATGAGATATTTTTGGTGTGAACTTGCCATAGTTAGCGCATTTATGATTACTTTTGCAGTGGAATTTAATTCACTAACAATTATAAATATTAGAACAATGGTTAATTACAAAGATTTAGGACTGGTAAACACAAGAGAGATGTTTGCTAAGGCTATCAAAGGTGGATATGCAATCCCTGCATTCAACTTCAACAATATGGAACAGATGCAGGCTATCATCAAAGCTGCAGTAGAAACAAAATCTCCGGTTATTTTGCAGGTTTCAAAAGGTGCTCGTCAGTATGCTAACGCTACTTTGTTGCGTTACATGGCTCAGGGTGCTGTAGAATATGCAAAAGAATTAGGTTGTGCAAAACCTGAAATCGTTCTTCACCTTGACCACGGAGATACTTTCGAAACTTGCAAGAGCTGTATCGACTCAGGTTTCTCTTCTGTAATGATCGACGGTTCTCACCTGCCTTACGAAGAAAACGTAGCTTTGACTAAGAAGGTGGTTGACTACGCTCATCAGTTTGATGTAACTGTAGAAGGTGAATTGGGTGTATTGGCCGGTGTGGAAGATGAAGTTTCTTCTGATCATCATACTTATACTGACCCTGAAGAAGTAATTGATTTTGCTACTCGTACAGGTTGCGACTCATTGGCTATCTCTATCGGTACTTCTCACGGTGCATACAAATTTACTCCGGAACAGTGCCACATTGATCCTGCTACAGGTCGTATGGTTCCTCCTCCTTTGGCATTCGAAGTATTGGATGCTGTAATGGAAAAACTTCCGGGATTCCCCATCGTTCTTCATGGTTCTTCATCAGTTCCTCAGGAAGAAGTTGAAACAATCAACAAGTATGGTGGTGCATTGAAGGCTGCTATCGGTATCCCTGAAGAAGAATTGCGCAAGGCTGCCAAGTCTGCTGTTTGCAAAATCAACATTGACTCAGACTCTCGTTTGGCTATGACTGCTGCTATCCGTCAGACTTTTGCTGAAAAACCGGCAGAATTCGACCCGCGTAAGTACTTAGGTCCGGCTCGTGACAATATGGAAAAACTGTACAAGCACAAAATTATTAACGTGCTGGGTTCAGACAATAAATTGGCTGAATAATTAATTCATCCTATATAATAAGGTAAAGGCTGCTTTCGGAGGTGAAGGCAGCCTTTTACTTTATCCGTCATAAACGCATATTGAAGGGTTCTACTATAGGGTAATGAAGCATTTACCGCATAGTAGTTGCCCAACTACTGCATAGTAATGCACCCACTACTATGCAGTAGTCAATTCTGGTTTCTATACTGCAAAGGCGACAGCCCCGTATGCTTCTTGAAATAACGCCCAAAGAAGGACTGGTCCGGAAAGCAAAGCTGATTGGATATTTCCTGCACGCTTAAGTTCGTTGATTTCAATAACACTTTGATTTCCAGAATGACATGCTTGTCTATGATGCTTTTGGCGGTGGTGTTTGTCACATTCTGTATCACAGTAGATAAGTATCTGGGAGTGATAAACAACTTGTTGGCATAAAAAGAGACTTCACGCTGGGTGGTGCAATGCTTGTGTACCAACTGGATAAACCGCTTGAACAGCTCTTCCTGCCGGCTGATACCTTCGGGACGTTTCATGAGAAACAGGCGATGAGTCTTGTCGTAGATATCCAACAGGAAACTCTGGATATAATTCTTCAGGATTTGCTGGCGGAAACAGTTGTCCCGGTCGTGATAAAGGTCTTCAATGCCCGAAGCAAGCCCGTTGATGCTCCGCGTGCGCTCCTCAGGAAGGGTTACGCAAGGGTTCTCTTTGAGGAAACGGAAGAAGGAAAGGTCAAGGCGCGCCGTCACTTCTTGAAACAATATGCGCGAGAAAGCGATATATGAGATGGTGAAATCGGGGCTGATATTGGTGAAATTGACAATCGTGTCCGGCAGCAAAACTACTTGCGTATTAGGCGCCAGCTCATACTCCTGCAAATCAATCATGATATGCGCATGTCCCTCCCGGCAGAAAAGGATAGCCGTGTCTTCTAGCTTCATCAAACGGTTCTCCCAGCCGGCAAAGTGGCCGGTCCCCGATACAAAGGGCTCTTCATTAGTGGTGTGTAAAATTTCCATTCTTGTTCTTATTTTGACGCGAATTTAAATGTTTTTTTTGATATAATGAGTTGTTTGTTCCTGTTTTGAACATTTGCCGCTACGAATTGAACGCTTGGGGATGAGAAATTCCAACTACCTTTGCCCCGAATTTAAAAAGATTGGAATATGATGACATTGAACAAAAAATGGATGCGACTAATGGTATTGGTTGGTTGTGCTGCTTTGACAGCGTCGTGTAAACAGGCGCCTGTTGCACAAATGGAGGCGGAGTATGCGGTATTAAAGGTATCACCGTCGGACAAAGTTTTGTCTACTACTTATTCGGCTACGATCCGTGGCCGCCAGGATATTGATATTTATCCGCAAGTTTCCGGTTTCCTTACCCGGCTTTGTGTGGAGGAAGGACAGGCAGTGCGTAAAGGGCAAGTCTTATTTATTATTGACCAAGTGCCTTATAAGGCGGCATTGGAAACAGCTGTCGCCAATGTGGAATCGGCGAAAGCCGGACTGGCAACAGCACAGTTGACATACGATAGCAAGAAAGAATTGTTTGCAAAGAAAGTAGTTTCTGAATTTGATTTGAGGACGGCAGAAAACTCATGGCTTACTGCCAAGGCCCAGTTGGCCCAGGCGAAAGCGCAGGAGGTGAGTGCCCGCAATGACCTTTCGTATACAGAAGTGAAAAGTCCTTCGGACGGGGTGATTGGTACATTGCCTTATCGGGTAGGTGCATTGGTTAGTGCCAGTTTGCCACAACCGTTGACTACGGTTTCTGATAATTCGGATATGTATGTCTACTTTTCGATGACTGAAAATCAATTGTTGGCTCTGACCCGTCAATATGGTTCCAAAGCAGAAGCGTTGAAAAATATGCCGGAAGTGGAACTGCAATTGAATGACAAGTCTATGTATGGCGAAAAGGGACGCATTGAAACCATCAGTGGGGTGGTAGACCGTAATACGGGTACCGCAAGTCTGCGTGCCGTATTCCCGAATAAGAATGGGTTGCTGTATAGCGGAACATCGGGAAATGTGATTCTTCCGGTTACGATGAAAGGAAGTTTGGTTATTCCTCAGGCTACCACTTTTGAAATTCAGGATATTACATACGTATATAAAGTCGTGGACGGCAAGGCACAATCAGCTCCTGTCAGTGTGACCCGTGTAAATGGAGGACAGGAATATATCGTGAACGATGGATTGAAAGAGGGGGATGTCATTGTAGCGGAAGGCGTAGGTTTGCTGCGTGAAGGTACTCCCATTAAAGTAAAACAGAATTAAGAAAGACTATGAATTTAAGAACCTTTATAGAACGCCCCATCCTGTCGGCTGTTATTTCTATTTCGATAGTGGTAGTGGGTATCATCGGGCTGTTCACTTTGCCCGTCGAACAATATCCTGATATTGCTCCGCCTACCATTCAGGTAAGTACCTCTTATTTTGGTGCCAGTGCGGAAACTCTTCAGAAGAGTGTTATCGCTCCGTTGGAGGAAGCGATTAACGGTGTGGAAAATATGACTTATATGACTTCTACCGCTTCAAATGCCGGAGTTGTGGATATCACTGTGTATTTCAAACAAGGGACAGACCCCGATATGGCAGCGGTCAATGTGCAGAACCGTGTATCGAAGGCAACCGGACAGTTACCGGCAGAAGTAACGCAGGTGGGTGTGACTACCTCAAAGCGGCAGACCAGTATTTTGCAGATGTTCTCACTATATAGTCCGGATGATTCGTATGATGAGAAATTCTTGTCCAACTATATCAGTATTAACTTGAAACCTGCTATTCTTCGTATCCAGGGTGTGGGTGATATGATGATTATGGGGGGTGACTATAGTATGCGTATCTGGATGAAGCCTGACGTGATGGCCCAGTATAAATTGATTCCATCGGATGTGACCCAAGTGTTGGCTGAACAGAATATTGAATCGGCTACCGGTTCATTCGGAGAAAACTCTGATGAAACTTATCAATATACAATGAAGTATAAAGGGCGTCTGATTACTCCGGAAGAGTTTGGGGAAATTGTGATCCGGTCTTCGGATAATGGCGAAGTGTTGAAGCTGAAAGAAATTGCCGATATAGAGATGGGCGAGGAAAGCTATGCCTATCATGGGGCTATGAATGGTCATCCTGGTATTTCCTGTATGATTTTTCAGACGGCAGGATCGAATGCGACAGAAGTAAACAATAATATTGATGCCTTTTTGGAAGAAGCAAGGAAGGATCTGCCCAAAGGGGTGGAGATGGTTCAGGTTATGAGCTCCAATGACTTTTTGTATGCATCTATCCATGAAGTGATAAAAACCTTGTTCGAGGCCATTTTTTTGGTAATCTTAATTGTATATGTATTTTTGCAGGATATCCGTTCTACTATTATTCCGTTGGTGGGGATCATCGTGTCCTTGATTGGTACATTTGCTTTTATGTCCATAGCAGGATTCAGTATCAACCTGATTACCCTGTTTGCTTTGGTGTTGGTGATCGGTACGGTGGTGGACGACGCCATTATTGTCGTCGAGGCGGTGCAGGCGCGTTTTGATGTGGGATATCGTTCTTCTTATATGGCTAGTATTGATGCGATGAAGGGGATTAGCAATGCGGTCATCTCTTCTTCGTTGGTATTTATGGCTGTGTTTATTCCGGTTTCGTTTATGAGTGGAACTTCGGGTACTTTCTATACTCAGTTTGGTTTGACTATGGCGGTTGCCGTAGGTATCTCTGCCGTCAATGCACTGACTTTGAGTCCGGCGCTGTGTGCTTTGTTCTTGAAACCGTATATCAATGAGGATGGAACGGAAAAAAACAATTTTGCAGCACGTTTCCGTAAAGCGTTTAATGCTGCTTTCGATGCAATGATTGAACGATATAAGAAAGGGGTATTGTTCTTTATCAAACGCAAATGGATGGTATGGACACTTCTTGCGGCCTCGGTAGTACTATTGGCTTTCTTGATGAATACAACTAAAACCAGTTTGGTGCCTGATGAAGACCAGGGGTTGTATTTGTGAATGTCAGCACGGCGGCAGGTAGTTCATTGAAAACGACTAATGACGTAATGATGCGTATTGAAAAGCGCATGATGGATATTCCTCAGGTGCTGCATGTGCAGCGTGTGGCAGGTTATGGTCTGCTAGCCGGACAGGGTAACTCTTTTGGTATGTTGATTCTGAAACTGAAACCTTGGGATGAGCGTGAAGGAAAGGAAAATGATGTTCAGGCAGTAATCGGACAGGTATATGGCCGTACGGCAGACATCAAGGATGCCAGTATATTTGCTATTTCTCCGGGTATGATTCCGGGGTATGGTATGGGTAATGCGTTGGAACTCCATATGCAGGATAAACAAGGTGGTGATGTGGGCACTTTCTTCAATACCACTCAACAATATCTGGGTGCTCTGAACCAACGTCCCGAGATCGCGATGGCATACTCTACTTTTGATATCCGTTATCCGCAATGGACGGTAGAAGTGGATGCGTCCAAATGTAAGCGTGCCGGTATCACTCCGGATGCTGTGCTAAGCACATTGTCCGGCTATTATGGTGGGCAGTATGTTTCAAATTTTAATCGTTTCTCTAAAGTATATAAGGTTATGATTCAGGCAGATCCGAAGTATCGTGTGGATGAAAGCTCGTTGAATAATATCTTTGTGCGTATGTCTAATGGCGAGATGGCTCCTCTCAGCCAGTTTGTGACATTGACCCGCAGTTATGGGGCAGAATCGCTGAGCCGTTTCAATATGTTCAATTCTATTGCTGTAAATGCAATGCCTGCCGAAGGGTATAGTACCGGTGATGCCATCCGTGCCGTTCAGGAAACTGCCGTACAGGCACTTCCCAAAGGTTTTGGGTACGACTTTGGTGGTATTACCCGTGAAGAGACCGACCAGGGAGGTACTACCATTATCATCTTTGCTATCTGTTTCTTGATGATTTATCTGATTTTAAGTGCACTTTATGAAAGTTTCCTCATTCCGTTTGCGGTGTTGTTGTCTGTTCCGTTTGGGCTGATGGGTAGCTTCCTGTTTGCGAAGATGATGGGACTGGAGAACAATATTTATTTGCAGACCGGTTTGATTATGTTGATAGGTTTGCTTGCTAAGACTGCCATTTTGCTGACCGAGTACGCTACCGAGCGTCGTAAGGCAGGTATGAGCCTGACTTCCGCTGCACTTTCTGCCGCCAAAGCCCGCTTGCGTCCTATTCTGATGACGGCACTGACTATGATTTTCGGTCTGTTCCCGTTGATGGTTGCCAGTGGAGTAGGTGCTAATGGAAACAGTTCGCTGGGAACAGGTACTGTGGGTGGAATGGTGATCGGTACGCTGGCGTTGCTGTTTATTGTACCTTCTTTGTTTATCGTATTCCAATATTTACAGGAAAAGGTACGTCCTATTCAGTTTCAGCCGGCGGCCGATTGGCAGATTCAAGAGGAATGTGTAGAAGCAAAAGAAGAGAGACAACACCACATCGAAAGCAAAAACGAAGAGAAAAAATGAAAAAACAGATCATCACTCTGACTGTCGCAGCGCTCACACTGAGTAGCTGCGGCATATATACCCAATATAAACCTGCAACCGAAGTGCCCGATAATTTGTATGGGGAAGAGGTGGCAGTTGCTGATACCGTGGATAATATCGGCAATCTGAGCTGGCAGGAGATTTTTACAGATCCGCGGCTTCAGGAATTGATAGAGCAAGGCTTGCGGAACAATACGGATTTGCAGTCAGCACAATGGCGTGTGAAAGAGGCGGAAGCTGCTATGCTGTCAGCCAAATTGGCTTATCTGCCTTCTTTCGCTCTGTCACCTCAGGGGACAGCAAGTAGTTTTGACAAAGGAAAAGCTGTACAAACTTATACTTTACCGGTGGCGGCAAGTTGGGAAATTGATATTTTCGGCCGCATCCGTAATGCGAAACGCCAGGCGAAAGCATTGCTGGAACAGAGCCGTGACTATAAACAGGCTGTCCGGACACAGCTGATAGCCGGTATAGCTAATACTTACTATACCTTGCTGATGCTGGACAATCAGCTGGCCATTTCTGTCCGGACTGAAAAGTCCTGGAAAGAAACCGTAGATGCAACCCGTGCTCTGATGGAAGCCGGATTGGCAAATGAAGCTGCCGTTTCACAAATGGAAGCTACATATTATACTATATGTACTTCAGTTCTTGATCTGAAAGAACAAATTAACCAGGTAGAAAACAGTTTGTCGTTGTTGTTGGCTGAATCTCCTCATGCTATTGAGAGAACGGGCACATGGGACAGTTCTTATATGATGAAGGAACATTTCCCGGTAGGCATCCCTGTGCAAATGCTTGCCAACCGTCCCGATGTACGCAGTGCGGAGCGTTCGTTGGAAGCAGCTTTCTATGCCACAAATCAGGCTCGTTCCGCCTTTTATCCTTCTATTGTTTTAAGTGGAAGTGCGGGATGGACTAATTCAGCAGGAAGTATGATTGTCAATCCGGGCAAGTTCATTGCAACGGCTGTAGCTTCGTTGACCCAGCCACTGTTTAATAAAGGTGCGAACATAGCACAGCTAAAGATAGCTAAAGCTCAGCAAGAAGAAGCCAAACTGAGATTTTCAACAGGCTTTGTTGAATGCAGGAAGTGAAGTGAACGAGGCTTTGGTGAAATATCAGACGGCCCGTGATAAATCAGTTTATTATGATAAACAAATAAATTCATTAAATAAAGCTTTGGAAAGTACCTCTTTGCTGATGCAAACATGGGAATACGACTTATTTGGAAGTTTTGACGGCTCAGCAGACTTTGCTTAATGCGGAGTTAACTCAGGTTGCTAACCGTTTTACTGAAATGCAAGGCGTAATCAATCTCTATCAGGCATTGGGTGGAGGTCGTGACTAATTTAGCATACTGTTATCTTCAACGTGTTGAAGAAAGAGAACGCTGCTCTCCGTGAGGAAAGCAGCGTTCTTTTATGGTTGTCAAGGTTCCACTATAACACAAACCGGATTGGATTCTTCATTGATTTCCTGTAAAAAGCTTAGCTTTCCTTCTTGGACAATTCCCGGATTTTTATCCATCCATTCGTCTATTTTCCCTATCTCCAATAAAGCGGCATACTCTCCTTCTTCTGTACAAGTGATGGGATAGAAAGGCATGAAATGCGTCAGGTCATCTGTCAGCCCCACATTGGCATCATTTATATAAGTAATATGTTTTTCTTTGTCGTAAATACCGTAGAAGGGTTTTCTCTTGTCGTATAATCCCTGTAGAGATATAAAGAAGAGATGTTTGGGAGTTTCCAGAATACCGGTTATAACGATGTAGTTGTCTGTATCCTCTTTTTGTCCCATTTTTTCAGACGGAAAATGCCATTGCCCGGTATGGAAAGTGGTATGGACAGTAGCTTCGTGTCCTTTAATGTCGTAGATTGTGTCATTGAACGCTTTTCTGAAACGTATGCTGCCGTTGCTCAGCCAAAGTGAAGGCTGGTCTATAGGAAGAACAGTCATTGTTCCATCCTGATAATTTATATATATTAACCCTCCTATGTTGGCGTTACCGGGTAATTGCTTGAATACGTTGGTGCTGGATATCTGGTCCATGCCCATAGGATCACCCGGATTGGCAAATTCCGGCAATGAGTCTTTTACTTCTCCCTGTTCGTTGAAGTAAAGTAACGCACTTGCTTGCGGTTGTCCTATTCCTTCTCCATAATGAGCAAGAATAAGGGAGTCGGAAAAAGTAAAGTAAAGGGATGGGGAAATCTTTTGTGGTAGGTGTACTTGCCCTAGATAGTTACCTTTTGTATCGTATTTTACCAACTTGTCGGGTTGGCGATAAAAGTAGAGATTGTTGGTATGGGGGTGAATAAAGCAGTTGGCATTGCTGTAGCCTTGTGGATCTTCTCCTTTGTGCCCGATGCTGCCAAGATATTTTCCGGTTTGCTTGTTGAATGACAGGCATCGTCCGTTGGTAGAAACAAAGATATGGTCTTTAGATAACTTGATGGAATAGGAGTTGCCAATCAGGGATGAGTCTGTTGTTTCCAAAGGGATATAACGGATTTGTTTTCCCAATTGGGAGGTCTTTAATTCTGTGAGGTGTTCCAGACTTACGGCAATGTCAATTGCATTCGGGTCATTCGCTTTCTTTTGGGGAGTACAGGAGCCTAATAATAGGAGTAGGCCGCCCAGCATGATTTGCTTCTTCATAGTAGTATTGTTTTATGGAAGAAAAGAAGTTGTTTGCATGGGCAACTTCTTTTCTTTGTGTTTAAATGATGTTGTGTTTATTATCTTGCAGCAAAAAACAAGGAGTTTCCTGTAGCTATTCTTGCGGTAGCAATACCTTGTGCATCAGGAGTGACAGTCATGGAGGTTCCGTTTTGCAGGCTCAAAACAGCCGTTCCGTCTTCGTTCATTTTCACAAGTTCGAAGCTCTGTCCGTCGGCTACGGCATTCCATGTATTGTTTTCTTTGTTATAGACCAAATCTACAGATTTGTCTTCTCCTTTTTTGGTAATGGTATAACCGTTTTCGTTGGTTTTTACCAAATATTCGCCATTTTCTCCTTGCACTGTTTTTACTTCACCGATAGAAGCTGTAGGGTTGGAACCGCTCCAGAATTCGATGGAATTTAAAACCAATGCGTCTGCCAGATAAGCAATTTCATAAACAGGGACAATATGGAAAGCGAGAAAGATAAGTTCGTTGACAAACTTGTTGCTTACCCCCTGGTTCCAGTCTTTCAAACTATTCCATAATCCGAAAGAACCGATGCATGATGAAAATAAGACGCTGCCACTCAACATGGCGCAAACAAGAAATGTTTTGCTTTTTTTCATGATCAATAAAGTTAAGTTTATAAAAAGTAATTTTATGACGATTTCCTACAATAAAACGATTTAATCGTCACGCAAAGATAGAACTTTTTTATGGAAAGAGGCTTCTCTACCTAAAAAAACTGTATCTTTGTAAGCTGAACATGAAAAACTATTAATCAAAAATCTTATAAAAGAATGAAAGAACAAATTCAAAAAAAGCTCAATGACTCCAAGGTTCTTCGGTGGAGTGTGTTGGCGTTGGTGGCTTTCACCATGCTATGCGGTTATTTTTTGACCGATGTAATGTCCCCCTTAAAACCGATGCTTGAAAAGGAGCTGCTGTGGGATAGTCTGGATTATGGTATTTTTACCAGTGCATACGGTTGGTTCAATGTCTTTGCCTTTATGCTTATTATCGGTGGTATCATTTTGGATAAGATGGGAGTGCGCTTTACTGGTATGGGAGCATGCCTTTTGATGGTGTTGGGCTGTGGGTTAAAATATTATGCTATTTCTACTACATTTGCTGAGGGAAGCACTTTGCTTGGAATGAAAACCCAGGTAGGACTGGCTGCGTTGGGATATGCTATATTTGGTGTCGGTGTAGAGATTGCAGGCATCACGGTCTCAAAAATTATTGTGAAGTGGTTTAAAGGAAAAGAAATGGCTCTGGCCATGGGTATGGAGATGGCGACAGCCCGTTTAGGCACTATGCTGGCTTTGGCTGTTACGGTTCCTATCGCTACTTTCTTTGGTATTACTGATGATGAGGGTGTGTTCCATCCTAATATCCCTGCTCCATTGTTGCTGTGCCTTACTATGCTTTGTATTGGTACGGTAGCATTTTTTATTTATACTTTCTATGATAAGAAACTGGATGCTTCTTTAGAAGAAGAAGGGGCGGAACCTGAAGAGCCTTTCCGTATGAAAGATATTTGGTTGATTGTAACCAATAAAGGATTTTGGCTGATTGCGTTGCTGTGTGTGTTGTTTTATTCTGCCGTATTCCCTTTCTTGAAATATGCTACAGACCTGATGGTGCAGAAATATAATGTAGATCCGGAATTGGCGGGTACTATTCCTAGCCTGTTACCATTGGGAACTTTGTTCCTTACTCCGCTTTTCGGTAATGTGTACGATCGGATAGGCAAGGGAGCTACGCTGATGATCATCGGTTCTGTGCTGTTGATTTTTGTTCATACAATGTTTGCGTTACCTGTCTTGAATGTATGGTGGTTTGCCACTATCATTATGATTATATTGGGGATTGGCTTTTCTTTGGTGCCATCGGCTATGTGGCCCTCTGTTCCAAAAATTATTCCGGAAAAGCAGTTGGGTACAGCTTACGCTTTGATCTTCTGGGTACAAAACTGGGGGTTGATGGGTGTACCTGCTTTGATTGGTTTTGTCTTGAATGAGTATTGCAAAGGACCGGTAGTAGATGGAATGCAGACTTATGATTATACACTTCCCATGTGGATATTTGCAGGCTTTGGTGTGGCTGCATTGTTCTTTGCTTTGTGGCTGAAAGGTGAGAATAAGAAAAAGGGGTATGGATTGGAGGAACCAAATATTAAAAAATAATTGATTGTCTTTTAGTGAAAATGAGGGTGTCCAGTGTATTATGGATACCCTCATTTTGCTATGTAGGGGTGAGATGGAGCTTTAGTCTTTATCAATCTTCACAATTCCTCCGGTATTAGGATTAAAGATCACTCGTGTATTTACTTTTTTATTAAAAAGGTTATCTATCAGACATTCCGTTGTTCCAAATTGTGTAACAGGTAGTTCTCCGTCAAAATAACGTTTGTTTGGAGTGAATACGGTAACCTGAGCTTTTCCCGGAATATTGTAAATAACACCATCCGTTTTCATTTTTTTCTTTGCCTTTCGGATCCATCGGTGGCAATGTTTCTTGGTTGACGATGGAAATGTAATAAGGTTCACCGGATAAATTATCGGCATCCAGCATCCCTAGTTTCTTTGAGAAACGGAAAGCTACTTTTTCTTTCATGTCCGCTTCTGGTTTTATGCGGATGGTAAATGATTTTTCTATGCGGTCTGTTGTGCCGGCAAACATTTGCATCATGGCTTGTTCCTGTTCATCCAGATTGTCCAGCATGAGTTTTAAAGCGGCTCCGTCTTTGGGCATATAATCTGCTTGCCCGCGGGTCAGGCTGTTTTTGCTTTCTCGTATATTGTAGATTTCTTTCGCCACCAACTCAGCCATTTTAGCGGTAGAACCGGCTATCAGAATCTCTTCGGTCATAAAACTGCGTGGGTCAATACGATTTTTTTGACCGTATCGGCAACCTTTGTCACAGGTGCTTTCTCTATAGGAGAGGTGGTGTTGATAGCCTTTATGATTCCTTCAGGAGTCAATTCTACCTGTGAGGCCGCACTTTTGTCTTTCAGTTTTACAGCGTATGCATTGTCCGGGTCAGGAATGCCTATGGAATTTACCTTGATACTGTTTATTTCCCAATGTTCTTCCGGTTGGGATGATATGCCTGTAAGGCGCAGATAGCGATCGGCGTATTGGCAGAATTCTCCGGGCGTGTAGACAACTTTGGTTGCGGTGACTTGCAATTCTATTTCGGTCTTAGGCAAATAATAAACCACTCCTTCTCCCATGGTTCCGGGAGTATATGTACTGACATCTTGTGCGGTGCCGCTTAATGAAACCAGTAACCCTGCTGCGATTAATCCTTTTTTCATATTTCTATATTCTATCATATATGTAAGCAAATATAGCTATTCTTTTGTAAATCTGCCTTTTGTTTCTGTTAATTTCTTCCATGCTGCGGGTAATGCGTCAATAAGATCACTTGAGGTGGTTCCTATTTCTCCTTTTTCTTCCGCTGCAATGTCTCCTGCCAGACCATGTACGTAGACGCCCAGGCGGCATGCATCTTCTTGAGTATATCCTTGTGCCAATAAGGCTGCCAGAATACCGGTCAGCACATCACCGCTGCCGGCGGTTGCCATACCTGGATTCCCGGTGGGATTGAAATAACAATTTCCTTCGGGGGTGACAACTGTGCTCCATGATCCCTTTATAATGATATAGCTTTGCAGATAGGCTGCCAGTTCTTTCGTCTTTGTCAGCCGTTCGTAAGTATCCATGCATTTACCTATCAGTCGTTCCAGTTCCTTTAGATGGGGGGTGAGAATACAGCGCTTCGGCATCCGGCTGAGCCAGTTGCGGTGAGTGCCGAAAATATTAATGGCATCCGCATCCAGCACTAAAGGTACCGGACAACCTTGTATTTGTTCCATCATGGCCAACGCTGTATCTTCTTCTTGTCCCAACCCCGGACCGATGGCTATGGCTTGATAACGGTCTGTATCCACGGGCTCGGCAAAATAATGGTCGTGTATGTCTGTCTGTACAATGGCTTCGGGAACAGTGGTCTGAAGTAAATCATGGTTGTGGATAGGTACATGGACAGTCAGTAATCCCACTCCCGAACGCAGGCAGGCACGGGCAGATAAAATGGATGCTCCTGCCATGCCATAAGATCCTGCGATGAGCAGTGCATGGCCGAAAGTTCCCTTGTGGGCAAATCGTTTCCGCGGTTTGATGAGACTGCGAATTTCTTCTTCCTCTGTGATATAGTAGGGACTTTGTGCTGTATCAATAAAGTCTTTTTTCAGTTGGATGTCCAATAGTTGCCATTCGCCTACAATGTCTTCGTTTTCGGGGAAAAGAAAGGATAACTTAGGTAGCTGAATGCTGAGAGTGACATCCGCGCGTATCATGTTTTGACGGATATTATAAGTGTTGTCCTCACACATTAATCCTGAAGGTACATCAATGGCTACTACCTGTGCCTTGGATGCATTAATATATTTCACTACGGCAGCAAATCCACCGTTCAGTGGTTTGTTGAGTCCGGAACCGAATAATCCGTCTACTACCAGATGCCTTTCTGTCAGGACTGGAGGATCAAATTGTGTGCTTACTTCAGTAAAGTACACCGAGCCGCATTCTTTTAACCGTTCAAGATTGGTCTGACATTCTTCCGACAGTTTTCCTTTGGTGTTAAACAGAAAGACTTCTACGTGATAGTTTTGCTTAGACAACATACGGGCTACGGCAAGCGCATCGCCCCCGTTATTTCCCGGTCCGGCGAATACTACAATATGGAAAGAAGTATCCCATCGGTGGGTAATGGCACGAGTCAGTTCTTCGGCTGCCCGTTCCATCAAATCAATGGAGGCAACCGGTTCTTTGGCAATCGTGTACTTGTCCAGCTCTTTTAGTTGGGTGCTCGAAATAATTTTCATGACAATCTCTTTTGTTTGAACGTACAAAGATAACACTATTTACAAAAAGAGGTTATGTGAATACTTCGATACTTGGAATAAAAATGTTATTTTTGCAGCAATTTAATAAAATAGCGGTTATGGATACCATTCAAATCAAAGATAAACGTTTCACTCCTTTCATTCCTGAAGAACGGATCTTAAAAGAAGTGGCACGGGTAGCGAGTGAGATTAATCGGGATTTAGAAGAAACTAATCCCTTGTTTTTAAGTGTATTGAACGGCGCATTCATGTTTGCTGCCGACTTGATGCGTAACCTTACCATTCCCAGTGAAATTTCTTTCGTGAAACTGGCCTCTTATGCAGGAACTTCTTCTACAGGAAAGGTAAAAGAGTTGGTAGGTTTGAATGATGATATTGAGGGTCGTACAGTGGTGATTGTGGAAGATATTGTGGATACCGGGGTGACAATGAAGCACTTGTTGGAAACATTACAAGCTAGAAAACCGAAAGAGATCCGTATCGCTACCTTGCTGCTGAAACCTGATAAATTGAAGGTGGAATTGGATATACATTATGTGGCCATGCGTATTCCCAATGATTTTATTGTGGGGTATGGTCTGGATTATGATGGCTTGGGACGTAACTATCGGGATATTTACACCGTAATGGAATGAAATTTGTACAACTAAATATAAAAATAAAAGGTAAAACAAGATGTTGAACATTGTAATTTTTGGAGCTCCGGGTTCTGGTAAGGGTACTCAGAGTGAACGTATTGTAGAGAAATTCGGTATTAATCACATTTCAACAGGGGATGTGCTTCGTGCTGAGATTAAGAAGGGTACAGAATTGGGAAAGACAGCCAAAGGATATATCGATCAGGGCCAGTTGCTGCCTGATGAATTGATTATTGATATTCTGGCAAGTACGCTGGATAGCTTTAAGGAAAGCAAAGGGGTTATTTTTGATGGATTTCCCAGAACCATCGCCCAGGCAGAAGCGTTGAAGAAAATGCTGGCCGAACGTGGACAGGAAGTATCTGTTATGTTGGACTTGGATGTACCCGAAGAAGAATTGATGACTCGCCTGATTAAGCGTGGACAGGAATCGGGACGTGCGGATGATAACGAGGAAACAATAAAGAAACGTTTGGTTGTTTATCACTCGCAGACGGCTCCGCTGATTGACTGGTACAAGAACGAAGGTAAATATCAGCACATTCACGGTTTGGGTACGATGGATGCTATTTTTGCCGACATTGTTGCTGCTGTTGAAAAATTATAGTAATATGCTAATGTGCTGATGCAGCAGTCCGCCAATGTGTCAGTCTGCATAATGATACATGGAGTACAGTTTCGTTGGCACATTAGTAAATTGATAAATTAGTAAATTATTAATTATGGCTGAATCGAATTTTGTTGATTATGTGAAGATATATTGCCGCTCGGGTAAGGGCGGGCGAGGCTCTGCGCATATGCGTCGTGAGAAGTATGTACCCAATGGTGGCCCTGACGGTGGTGATGGCGGTAGAGGAGGTCATGTTATTTTGCGGGGAAACCGTAATTATTGGACATTGCTTCACCTGAAGTATGACCGCCACGTGTTTGCCACACACGGCGGCAATGGATCGAAGAACAAAAGCTTTGGTAAAGATGGTGAAGACAAGTTATTGAAGTGCCTTGTGGTACAGTTGTTTATAATGCTGAAACAGGTGAATATATCTGTGATATCAGCGAACACGGACAAGAAATAATTCTGTTGAAAGGAGGACGTGGGGGATTGGGAAACTGGCACTTCCGTACAGCAACCCGTCAGGCGCCACGTTTTTGCACAACCGGGAGAACCCATGCAGGAGCTGATGGTTATTTTGGAATTAAAACTGTTGGCTGATGTAGGTTTGGTAGGTTTTCCAAATGCAGGGAAATCCACTTTATTGTCTACCGTATCGGCGGCACGTCCTAAAATAGCCAATTATCCGTTTACTACGCTGGAGCCGAATTTGGGTATCGTGTCCTATCGCGAAGGAAAATCTTTTGTCATGGCGGATATTCCCGGAATTATTGAAGGGGCCAGTGAGGGAAAAGGACTGGGACTTCGTTTCCTGCGCCATATAGAACGCAACTCTTTGTTGCTCTTTATGGTACCGGGTGATACAGATGATATCCGTAAGGAATATGAAATCCTGCTGAATGAGTTGGCTACCTTCAACCCGGAAATGTTGGATAAACAACGTGTGCTTGCCATTACCAAAAGTGACATGTTGGATGAAGAACTGATTGCCATGTTGGAGCCGACATTGCCGGATAATGTTCCGCATATCTTTATCTCGTCGGTAACTGGCTTGGGGATACAGCAGCTGAAGGATATTTTATGGACAGAATTGAATAAGGACAGCAATAAGTTGGAAGGTGTCCGTACGGAAACAATTGTTCATCGCGCCAAAGATGTTGCCAAACTGCAGGAAGAGTTGAAAGACATGGGTGAGGATGAGGACTTTGAATATGAATATGAAGAAGATGCCGATGATGACTTCGATTATGAATATGAAGATGAGAATTGGGACGAAGAAGAGGAAAAGAAATGAAACGGCTGACATCAGATAATAAAATGTTGGGATATGAGCTGATGAAGGCATATCCCAACATTTCTTGTTTTTCTACCACCCGTCACGGAGGTTGTAGTAAGGGAAACTACGCTTCGTTCAATTGTAACGGATATTGTGGGGACGAGGCAGAAGATGTGAATCGCAACCGGGAATTGCTGCGTAGCTTGTTACCCGGGGAATCGGTAGAACTCGTAATTCCGCATCAGACCCATAGTGACCATGTGAAAGTTGTGGATACTATTCAGGTAAATACTGAATTGGAAGGAGTGGATGCATTGGTAACAGACATTCCCGGTTATTGCTTGTGTGTATCTACGGCCGATTGTGTTCCTGTTTTATTATATGATACCCGAAAGAAGGTAGTGGCTGCCATTCATGCCGGATGGCGTGGTACGGTGGCCCGGATTGTGGAGAAGACAGTTTCAGTCATGGATAACCAATACGGCTCGCAAGGGAAAGATCTCATAGCTTGCATCGGTCCCAGTATTTCATTGGAGGCTTTTGAAGTAGGGGATGAAGTTTATCAAGCTTTTTGTGAGGCGGGGTTTGATATGAATCAGATTGCCCGTAAAGAAGCAAAATGGCATATTGATTTGTGGGAAGCCAACCGTCAGCAATTGTTGGCATACGGTGTGAAGCCTGAACATATTGAGATATCCGGCATTTGTACGTATCATAATAACGATGATTTCTTTTCGGCCCGCCGGCAAGGAATCCGGTCGGGAAGGATATTATCGGGCATTCTTTTAGGTGTCTGAGGAACACACTCATTGGAAGAACGCAGTATAAAAATAAATATGGAAATAAAAGTATCGGAAGAAATAAAGAAAGCCTGTCCGCAGTTTGCCGGTATAGCCATCCGTGCTACGGTAGAGAACACTGCTTATAGCGAATCTTTGTGGAAAAAGATAGACGAGTTCACTATATGCTATCGTGAAATGTACACTACGGATTCCATTAAGGATATGGTTACGATTCATGCCACTCGGGAGGCTTATAAGAAATGTGGGAAAGACCCTAGCCGTTATCGTCCTTCGGGGGAAGCGCTCTGCCGTAGAATCCTGCGTGGAATTTCCTTGTATCAGATAGATACTTTGGTAGATCTTATTAACTTGGTATCTATTCGTTACGGATATTCCATCGGTGGCTTTGATGCGGATAAAATACAAGGAGATACATTGGTGTTGGGTATCGGTAAATCCGGAGAGCCTTATGAAGGGATAGGACGTGGAGAGTTGAATATAGAAGGAATGCCTGTTTACAGAGATGCTATGGGCGGAATCGGTACGCCGACCAGTGATAACGAGCGTACTAAACTGGAGGCAGGAACTACGCATCTGCTGACTATTATTAATGGATATAGCGGCAAGGAAGGTTTGCAGGAAGCGGCAGATTATATGTTGGAGCTCTTGAAAGAGTTTGCAGCGTCCAAGGATGAAGAATTAATTTATTTTTAAAATGAGATAATGAAAAGCACACAATTACTATTTTTATTGTTCATAAGTGTGGCGGCATGGGCTGGGGGGCCGGTCAAGAGTAATTTTACCGCAATGGAAGTAAACCATATCAGAGTCAAGACTCCCGGGCTCTTTAACGGGCGCAAAAGTTTCTCCATTCATCTGGATAGTATAAAAGAGAATGAATATTGTTTTCCTCTTCCCGGTGGTAAAGTGATTTCTGCATACGGAGCCCGCCGGGGGCACAGTGGAACGGATATAAAGACTAAGGCCAATGATACTATCCGTTGTGCGTTTGATGGAATAGTACGTATGGCAAAAACATACGCTGCTTATGGAAATGTAGTTGTTGTGCGTCATGATAATGGATTGGAAAGTATTTATAGTCATAATTCCCGGAATTTGGTAAAATCCGGAGATATCGTGAAGGCCGGTGATGCAGTAGGATTGACAGGCAGAACCGGACGTGCCACTACTGAACACCTTCATCTGGAATTCCGGATAGATGGACAACATTTCAATCCGAATCTGATTTTTGATATGAAAGACCGTACTTTGCACAAAACGGAAATTGTTTGTACCAAAGCCGGCAATAGAGTGATAGTAAAACAGAATTTAACACCTAAAAAATAGACGATGGACATAGAAAAAGCAATCACCGAAGGAATTGTATTCAAAGGTGGTAAATCTCCTAGTGGTAAGCAAGAAGATAAAGTGAAGACCAAGGCTAAAAAGAAAAGCTATATAACAGGGTTGCATGGGTCGGGAGCTGCCAAGATGAAAGCTGAGTTTCGTAAAAAACGTGCTAACAGACATAAGAATAAATAGGAATGTAGATTGAATTTAATATTCAGTACTTTATTAATAATTAAACAATTATCCTCTCCTTTGTTTTGGAATTATTCGTTTTTATATAAAATATGTTGTAAAACATAGAATAAACTGTACCTTTGCAATGTAAAACACAAAGAAGGCAAACCTCTTCGGCGTGGATTAATAGGTAAAAAGTTTAATTTAAAAATGACAAAAGAGATGAAAAAGATTGTATTGTCTATTATTGTAGCATTGATTGCTATTACTGCAAATGCGCAGGTGTATGTAGGTGGAACATTTGGAGTAGGTTCTGATAAAGTGGAAACAGAAGGAACAGAAGTTAAGAATACTACTTTCAAGATTCTGCCGGAGGTCGGTTATGAACTAAATGAAGATTGGTCTGTCGGTACAGTAGTCGGTTATGAATATAATAAAAGCGGTGATGTGAAAACTAATACTTTCACTATTGCTCCTTATGCACGTTATTTCTTTTTGAATAGTGATGTAGTCCGGTTATTTGCCGATGGCGGATTTGGCTTTTCTACTTCAAAAACGAAGGGGAATGACGCTTTGAATTCGTGGAATATTGGTATTAAACCGGGTATTGCCATCAAATTGTCTGATCATTTTTGGTCTGGTTGCCAAGTATGGTTTTCTTGGATATTCCAAAAAAGAGAATCATGGATATGAGAGTGAAAATGTTGGTATAGATTTTGATACGGATGAGTTAAACTTTGGCTTTCATTATATATTCTAATCATATATAAATGTATCTGATAATCAGGAATCATATAACTGTATAATAGTTTGGTGAGCGGAATTTTTCATTTTATGAAAGATTCCGCTTATTTTCTTTACACATTAGGACTGGTTTCCAAAATAAAGCTTATATTTGTGAATGTAATGACGGTATAAAGGAATTGGGAACTGAAATTTATTATTAACTAAAAACAAACAGTCATGAAAAAACTAGCCTTTTTTATTTTATTGTCATTGGTTACACTAGGTGTTTCTGCACAATCAAATCTGAAATGGAATGTGAATGCGGGTATTGGTATGTCAAATTGGTATGGTGATGATACGGATGGTACAGATGCTAAATTTGCTTATAAGGTGGGTATAGGTTTGGAAGTACCTTTTGCTAATACTAATATATGGTCTTTCCAGACAGGTTTGAACTTTATTTCTAAAGGTGTGAAAGGTGATGGAGTAACTGATGCTTGGGACGTGGTTGATGTGACGATCAACCAGCTTTATCTGGAACTGCCTTTGATGGTTGGTGCTCGGATACATACGGCCAGCAATTTTGATCTTCTTTTCAAAGGTGGTCCGTATTTGGCTTATGGAGTTGGCGGAAAAACTAAAATAGATGGTGTATCCGAGAAGGCTGATACTTTCGGTGATGATGGTTTAAAAAGGTTCGATGCCGGTTTGGGGTTAGGAGTTGCTTTTGAATTTGGCAACATAGTTGTAGGTGTTGAAACTGGCACAAGTTTTACTAAAGTAGCTAGCGGTGTTAGTGCTCATAACCTTTCTGCATTGGCCACTATCGGTTATAAATTCTGACCACAGATATAATCTTACCTTTAAATATATAAAGAACGGCTGTTTCTCTTTTAGAAAGAAGCAGCCATTTTTTTAGATGAAGCGTGGTTTATGAAATAAAAGCTATATTTGCAGATTATGATTAAAGACACAATTTTTTTAGGGATATGGCATTAATAGATAAGGTAAGAGTGATAAAACTACTTCTTTTTGCACTGTTTATGATGGTAAGCATGGTGACTCCGGCTCAGAGTCAGGTGGATTGGAGTATAAAGGCCGGTATAGGCATGGCAAATATTATAGGTGATAATATGGGATCTCCTAAAGTAAAGCTGGCGTATAAATTAGGCATTGGCTTGGAGTGCCCTTTTGATAAGATCTGGTCTTTACAAACAGGCGTTTCGTTTGTTTCCAAAGGCACTAATCATACGATTGTTGAAACAGATGGAATTTCGGCTCAGGCTAAAGTAAATGCATCCTATTTGGAGTTGCCTGTAATGGTGGCAGCCCGGTTTGCAATGGATCGGAATACTTATATACTTGTTGCGGCAGGTCCCTATGGCGCATGGGGGATTGGTGGCAAAACCAAGGCTTTAGGGTATAGCTGGTCATCATCGTCTACACCGGATTGGAATACTGGAAATGTGGTTGAAATAAATACTTTTGGCAAAGATGGACTTGATCTGCGTCGTTTCGATTATGGAGTGGCGATAGGTTTATCGGTGGAATACCGGCATTATATGATAGGAGTGGAAGGACGATTAGGGCTGTGCAAACTTCAAAAAGAACTTCAAGGGAAGAATATTACCGGTTTTGTAACAGCGGGATATAAATTTTAAGACGATTTTTTATATGGATTGTAAACACGGATCTTACAGGCTAAGTATGGTTTGCTTTTTATCTGTAAATCCGTGTTGCAATTTGCACTGAGTATGAATAATTAATGATGGAATAAACGAACACCAGTGAATGCCATGGTGATGCCGTATTTGTCACAAGTGTCAATTACATGGTCATCACGTACAGAGCCTCCGGCTTGTGCTATGTATTCCACTCCGCTCTTATGCGCACGTTCTATATTGTCACCAAATGGGAAGAAAGCATCCGAACCCAATGATACCCCCTTCATGGTATCCAGCCACGCGCGCTTTTCTTCGCGAGTCAGCACTTCCGGTTTTTTAGTGAAGAATTGTTGCCAGATGCCGTCAGCCAGAACATCTTCATGATCGTCACTGATATAGACATCAATTGTATTATCACGATCTGCACGGCGGATTTTTTCTACCCACGGCAGATTCATTACTTTAGGATGTTGGCGCAAATACCATATATCCGCTTTATTACCGGCAAGACGTGTACAGTGGATGCGGCTTTGCTGGCCGGCACCGATGCCGATAGCCTGCCCGTCTTTTACATAACAAACAGAATTACTTTGTGTATATTTTAAGGTGATAAGGGCAATAATCAAATCGCGTTTTGCTTCGTCTGGAAAATGCTGGCTTTTAGTTGGAATATGAGTCAGCAGGCTTTCGTCCAGTCTGATTTCGTTGCGGCCCTGTTCAAAAGTAATGCCGAATACATCTTTGTGTTCAATAGGTGCAGGGCGGTAAGCTGGGTCTATTTTAATTACATTGTATGTTCCCTTGCGTTTGTTTTTCAGGATTTCCAGCGCTTCCGGTGTGTAATCGGGAGCTATGACGCCGTCTGAAACTTCACGGTTGATGAGGCGCGCGGTAGCTTCGTCGCAAGTATCGCTCAATGCGATAAAGTCTCCGTAAGAAGACATGCGGTCAGCGCCACGAGCACGGGCATATGCGGTAGCCAATGGGGTAAGTGGCAAGTCATTCACAAAATAAATTTTCTTCAAGGTGTCATTCAACTCGATTCCTACTGCGGCTCCTGCCGGACTGACATGCTTGAAGGAGGTTGCTGCGGGTAGTCCGGTAGCTTCTTTCAATTCTTTGACCAGTTGCCAGCTGTTGAAAGCGTCCAGAAAATTGATGTATCCGGGACGTCCGTTCAATACTTCGATAGGCAATTCCCCTTCTTGCATGAAGATGCGTGACGGTTTTTGGTTGGGATTGCAGCCGTACTTTAATTCTAATTCCTTTGCCATAGTTTTATAATATTTCGGTTTATAGATTTTCAATGTGTGGCAAAGGTACAAAATAAATGGGGAAGACAGGTTATAAGAACTGTTTTTGGTTGCAGGCAACATGCTCGGGTGTTATTTTGGGGAAGTTGGAATGTGAGATAGGAATTGCTTTGCAATATGAAAATATATTTAAATTTTCTTTAAAAAGAACTTTCAAAAGAATACGGAACAACAGTTAAACAGGAACTAAGTTTCATTTCTTTATTCGGAATTTTGGGTTTGTCGGACTTTGGTGGGGAAGTATGATCCGAGCTTGATGCGACTGTTTTTCTATTTTTTCTCCTACAGTTTTTCCCCAGTGTTTGCGGAGTCAGCACTTTTGAGAGCTCTGTGGTTTGTGTTTCGTAACCTGTCCGGTTTTTCTTCGGGCTTGCTTCTTTTCCGTCTTTCCTTGTTTTCCGTCTGCTGTTTTCGTATGGGTCCCTTCCTTTTTCCGTCCCTATA
>ENA-OQDT01000436-OQDT01000436.1-human-gut-metagenome-genome-assembly--contig:-NODE-436-length-27205-cov-24.124640_pt1 | contig 27205 bp, 19 predicted proteins | sample MGYA00242786_ERZ504617 | MGnify/ENA primary metagenome ERZ504617 (study PRJEB26092, sample SAMD00036337) | human gut metagenome | host: Homo sapiens | study: EMG produced TPA metagenomics assembly of...
AACCAGTACCAATCTTGCACAGATGGTTGCATATTATAATGCTAATAATACTTATCCGGAATTCTATGCATCTTCCGATGCACCGACAATAGAAACATTTTGTCGGATATATCTGGAAGAATGTCAGGCAGAAGGTTTGAAAGCAGAAGTAGCATTCTGTCAGGCAATGCTGGAGACTGGATTTTTACGATATGGGGTAGATGTACAGATTAACCAGTATAACTTTGCTGGATTAGGAGCAACCGGTAATGGGGCACCGGGAAATTCTTTTGGCAGTGTAAGGGAAGGAATCCGGGCACAGGTACAGCACTTAAAAGCTTATGCATCAACCGATGGTCTGAATCAGCCATGCGTGGATACCCGGTTCCAACATGTAAGAAGAGGAACAGCACATTATGTAGAATGGCTTGGAATCCAGGAGAACCCATATGGAAGAGGTTGGGCGACTGCTAAGAATTATGGCTACAATATTGTAAACATGTATATGGCAAAACTATTTAAATATTAAATTCAGAAAAGGATCACATTGGGTCAGGCACTGTTAACAAATTGTTGTTCATTATTTTACTACAAGTGTTGTGACAAGCGGCTGGTCAAGTATCATTGCAACTATTTGTTTAATGAGTGGACTGCTTATGATGTGTATAGGTATAGTTGGAACTTATGTTGGCAATATTTTTATGCCGGTTAAGGAAAGACCGTTATATATTGTAAGGACAGTGCTTAATGATAAAGAAAATAAAGAATGTAAAATACTTTAATAATTAAATAAGGATTTCTTAAAGTATTATATCGCTAAATGAGGTATACTATATATAAGTATGGATGGATATAAGGAAGATATGATATGTTAAGAAAAAGAAATATAATAAGTATAATTCTTTTTTGGGTTATACTTATTGTTTTATATGAGATGATAAGTATAGTCTTTTCAGTGAATGACAGCCCTTCGCAGATGAATGTTCAGGGATTTTTTATGGAGCAAAAGGATTCCTTGGATGTGCTAATGATAGGCTCAAGTGAAGTGTATTCTGACTATTCCCCCGCAATTGCCTGGGAAAACTATGGATATACGTCATATGATTTGTCAATGGGAGCCGCTCCGGCAAATTTATATAAAGATATGATAAAAAAAGGCTTGGAGAGACAGAATCCGAAATTGATTGTAATTTCACTGAATGGATATCTGCATGGAAGCAGTGACTTTGAAAATCCGGTGCAGCTTCATCGTTGGATAGATAATGTTCCATATATTTATGGACGTAAGGATTCAGTTGATTCTCTTCTTAAAGGGCAAGGGAAAGGTCAGTTTTATTTTAATATGGCGTTTTCTCATGTTAATTGGAAACGGCCAATTAGTCTGGCTAAAAATACACTGGAAAAAAGCATTATGACCCTTAATAAACAAAGCTATTTAAAGGGATTTTGTACGGTGTCCGGAAGTGATAAAGGTACTCAGATGGGAGAATTGCAGAATATTGACTTTGATAATGGCTGTGAAGATGCACTGAGAGAACTTTTGGTTTATCTTCAGGCTCAAAATATAGAAAAGGTATTGTTTGTCAGATTTCCACATCAGCGTAAGTTTGAAAATCCTGAAGCTATAGATAAAATTGGTTCTATTATATCCGAATATGGATATGATATTTTGAATTTAAACGATAAATCGAAGGAATTGGGTATAGATGTACCGGCAGACTATAGTGATGCAGAGCATTTAAATATTAATGGAATGGAAAAAATGACAGAGTATCTTGGAAAGTATATTATTAATAAGTATGATGTCAGCTCTGAGAAAAGTACCGGGGATATTGTAAAATGGAATAAATGTGTGAAAAAAACAAAAGAAATGATAAACTCTGTTCGTGAGGATATGAAAAGTGGAACATGCAGGTTATATTATGAGGCGTCCATTTATTGGGAACCTAAGATACAAAAATAGGCATTGACTTATTTCATTCATAACGCTATTATAGTAAAATCGCAGATTAACGAAGATTTTATAAGATGAAACGGATATGACATGAAAAAGAGAAAAGAAGATTTAAAGGAACTGGTTCTCTATACGGTATTTGGTAATATGACATTTATAATCAGCATAGCGTCATATGCAGTGTTTAATGTTGCACTTGGAATAAATGAATTAATAGCGAATGCCCTTGCTTGGGTATTTGCGGTGCTTTTTTCGTATATTACCAACAAAAGATGGGTATTTCGCGTATCAACACCTACAAAAACAGCAGCACTTGTGCAGATGTTTGCGTTTTTCAGTGGCAGATTTTTTACCCTGATTATTGAGGAAACTATTATTTTTGTTTTTATAACGATGCTTTCGTACCCAAGCATGTGGGTGAAGCTGGCTGCCCAGGTGGTGGTAGTGGTGCTCAATTACATAATTAGCAAGCTCTTTGTGTTTAAAAATCAATAAGTAATAAAATATTAAGGAACAAAAACTTTTCAAATGCACGTTAATGTGGTAAAATCGGTATGGTTAACATTAATAGGCTTATTTACTAGCTGATACAGGAGGTTAATATAAATGGATTTTAGAGCTGAGTACGAGAAATGGTGCACAGACCCATATTTTGATGAGGCTACAAAGGCTGAGCTTAAGGCTATCGCAGGTGATGATAAGGAGATAGAGGACAGATTCTATCGCACACTTGAGTTTGGTACAGCAGGTCTTCGTGGTGTCATAGGAGCCGGCACCAACAGGATGAATATATACACAGTCCGTCAGGCTACACAGGGACTGGCGAATTACATACTTTCACAGGGAGAGGACGCAGTAAAGAGAGGTGTTGCAATCGCACATGACTCACGTAATATGCATGATGAGTTCACAGATGCCACAGCACTCTGTCTTGCAGCTAACGGAATCAAGACATATGTATTCCCACAGCTCGCACCTGTTCCGGAGCTGTCATACGCAGTAAGGACACTCGGTACAATAGCCGGTGTTGTTATCACAGCAAGCCACAATCCTCGTGAGTACAATGGATACAAGGTATACTGGGAGGATGGTGCACAGGTTACTCCACCTCATGATACAAGCATCATGGCTGAGGTGGCAAAGGTTACATCATTTGATCAGGTAAAGACTATGGACAAAGCTGCTGCTATTGAGGCAGGCCTTTACAATGTCATCTCTGACGAGGTTGAGGAGGGATATTTCGGAGAGCTTCGTAAGCTTTCTATCCATCCTGAGATCATCAAGGCTATGGCAAAGGATATCAAGATTGTTTACACACCACTCCACGGCACAGGACTTCGCCCTGTACAGAGAGTGCTTAAGGATATGGGCTTTGAGAATGTATACATTGAGCCAAGCCAGGCAGTACCTGATGGCAATTTCCCTACATGTCCTTATCCAAATCCTGAGAATCCTGATGCATGGAAGCTCGCGCTTGAGCTGGCAAAGGAAAAGGATGCTGATATCGTTTTAGCAACTGATCCTGATGCCGACAGACTCGGTGTATATTGCAAGGATACAAATACAGGAGAGTATGTGACATTTACAGGAAATATGTCAGCTATGCTTATCGGTGAGTACATTTTAAGCCAGAAGAGTGCCAATGGTACTTTGCCTGAGAAGCCTGCATTTGTTGAGTCAATTGTTTCAACAGATATGGGTAAGGCAATTGCGGCAGCATATGGTGTAAAGCATATCGAGGTGCTCACAGGCTTTAAGTATATCGGTGAGCAGATGCTCAAATTCGAAAAGACCGGCTGCAACAACTATGTATTCGGTATGGAGGAGAGCTACGGATGCCTGCCTGGCACATATGCAAGGGATAAGGATGCTCCTGCAGCAGTTTGTATGCTGTGTGAGGTGGCTGCCTTCTACAAGTCACAGGGTAAGACACTTTGGGATGGCATGATTGACATGTACGAGAAGTATGGTTACTACAGAGAGGGCATATCTACACTGACCTTAAAGGGTATTGATGGTGCCGCACAGATAAATGAGATTATGACAAAGGCACGTGCCGCTGAGCCAAAGAAGTTTGGCGATTATCAGGTGCTTGCTATCCGTGATTACAAGAATGACACAAGAAAAGATATGACAACAGGAAAGGTTGAGCCGACAGGTCTTCCTTCTTCCAATGTACTTTACTACGAACTTAACGATAACGCTTGGTGCTGTGTACGCCCTTCTGGTACAGAGCCTAAGATTAAATTCTATTTCGGAGTTAAAGGAGTGTCTCTTGAAGATTCACAGGCTAAGCTTGATGCTTTGTCAGCTGAGGTTCTCGGACAGTTTGAATAAGGACTATGATGAAAATATACATTTGCCCGGATTGTGGCTGGATACGGATGGTTTCAAGAAGGAAAGAGGTTGAATGCTTCAAGTGTGGCAGACCGCAGATGCGACTGACGAATCTGGAGTTTGGAAAGTATACCAATATGTCAGAGAAGGAGCGTCAGGACTACGCAGACGCGTGGCTTTACATTCATAGAAAAAAGGAAAAATAACATGGCAAAGAAGAGAAAGAAAAAAAGAGGTCGTAAAAAAATAGTATTATTTGTATTTGAAATATTAGTTTTAATTATAGTATTGGCTGTTTTAGGATTATATAATAGTACAATAGGTAAAATTGATTTCAAGAATGATCTCTCAGCCAGCGAAGCCGGCATTAATGACGATATTGATGAAGAAAGCGTGCAGACTATGCATGGTTACTTAAATGTTGCTTTATTCGGACTCGATAATCGTTCGAGTGGTAAATATGAAAGTGGTAATTCAGACTGTATAATGATTGCCAGCTTAAACTATGATACAAATGAAGTAAAGCTTGCTTCTTTATACAGAGATACCTATTTGTCTGTTGGAAAGGGCAAGTATTATAAGGCTAATAATGCTTTTGAAATTGGTGGAGCAGAGAATGCTGTCAGAATGATAAATTCCAATCTGGATATGAATATTACTAAGTATGTCTGTGTTGATTGGAAGGCGCTTGTGGATGTTATTGATGCATTAGGCGGTTTGGATCTAGATCTTACTAAGGAAGAAGTTCATTGGGTTAACGGATATATAACTGAAACGGCTAATTCAATAGGATATCCTTGTGATGCATTGAAGGGTGAAGGAAGAGTACATTTAAATGGTGTACAAGCAGTGTCATACTCCAGAATTCGATATACATCAGGAGATGATTTCTTAAGGGCGTCAAGACAAAGAATTGTATTGCAGGCGATACTCGAAAAGTGTAAGGGTGAAGATATAGCAACACTTACATCCATGTGTTCGTCAATGATGGACGATATCAGTACTAATTTTACGGTTAAAGAAATCTTGGCACTGGCGAAAAATGTTACTAAGTATCAGATTTCATCTACTACAGGATTTCCATATAATGTTGCTACAAAGGAACTTTCTGGTGTAGGAGATACGGTTATTCCTATTGATTTGGCTACAGATGTTGTACAGTTGCATAAGTATCTTTTTGAGGACGAGTCATACACAGTATCAGATACTGTACAGTCTATAAGTGATACTGTACAGAAAAAGACAGATGTTGATTCAAAGACCGATATATATGATACAACAAAGTATAATAATACTGCTGGTTCAACCGGAACTGAAGGGGCTAAGAAAAAAAATAAAGATGCTCAGGATGCCCTGAAGAAGAGTCAGTCAGAATCTGAAAATGACTCGACAACAAAATCCTCATCCGATGATTCAGATGACTAAATGTTAAAGTCAGCTATCAGGAACAAGATTTATATTTACGAAAATTGCAAAAATAATATCCGGGACCAGTCATTAGATTGGTCCCGGACGTTATAATAATGTAATTCAAAAAAGATACGAATACATTTAGGGAGAATTTATGAAACCGGAAATCAAAGAAAAAATCACGGCAACAAACCAGAAATACTTAAAGAAATTCTTAACAGAGGAAGCTCCGGCTAAGCTTGAGAGCCAGCTTGAGCACATGGACTGGTCATACCTTGATATGATTCACAACAAGGAGCAGCAGAGAGGTACATTTTCACCGCTTGCTGCTATGGAGATTTCAGAGATAGAGGCAAATAAGGACAAATACCTTGCAACAGGTCTTGATGCTGTCAAGAATGGCAAGGTCGGTGCAATTCTTCTTGCCGGTGGACAGGGTACACGTCTTGGATTTGACAAGGCTAAGGGCATGTTCAATATCGGAAAGACAAAGGAACTCTACATCTTTGAGCAGCTTGTCGCAAACCTCATGAAGGTTACAAATCAGACCGGTACATGGGTGCCTCTGTATGTTATGACAAGCGAGATAAATGATAGCATGACAAGAGAGTTCTTTGAAGAGCACGATTATTTTGGATACAACAAGGACTATGTGAAGTTTTTCGTGCAGGAGATGGTTCCGGCAGTTGATTTTGATGGAAATCTGCTAATGAAATCTGAGGATTCACTTGCCATGTCACCAAACGGAAACGGTGGATGGTTCAAGTCACTCATCAATGCCGGTCTTGACAAGGATTTGAAGGACAAGGGTGTTGAGTGGCTCAATGTATTTGCTGTGGACAATGTACTTCAGCAGATTGCAGATCCTGTATTTGTAGGTGCTACAATCGAGTCCGGCTGTGTCAGCGGCTCTAAGGTGGTCAGAAAATGTGATCCATATGAGAGAGTTGGTGCTATGTGTCTTGAGAATGGCAAGCCTTCGATTGTTGAGTATTACGAGCTTACTCCTGAGATGGCAGAGGCAAAGAACGAGAATGGTTCATTGCAGTATGGCTTTGGTGTTATCTTAAACTATTTATTCCGCGTGGACAAGCTCATGGCTATCGCAGAGAAGAGCCTTCCGCTTCATGTGGTAGAGAAGAAGGTACCTTATATTGATGAGAATGGTACAGAGCATAAGCCTGAGACTCCGAATGCATACAAGTTTGAGACACTCATTCTCGATATGGTATACATGATGGACAATAGCCTGCCCTTTGAGGTAGACAGAGAGAAGGAGTTTGCACCTGTAAAGAATGCGACAGGTACAGATTCGGTTGAAACAGCGAGAGCACTTCTTGAGAAGAACGGAATTGAAATTTAATATGTGATTTATGGTAACTGTTCATTGGCAGGGATGTATTGATATTCTGCAATTTCTATTTATCGCAGACTTAGAGGTGCATCTGCCGATGAGCAGTTAGTTTTTATTTTTATAATCGCATAGTGGCCTGCAATGGGGAACATAGGCTATAAATAGTTAACTGATTTATGAAAAAATAAATAATCCCGTCACAAATTAAACACAGATTGACAGTATACTTCTAAATATAAACGAAAGGAGAAATTATTATGGATAACAATTATAGAAATATGAATGATACAAATAATACTAACAGTACAAATAACACAAACAACAATACAAACAATGTAAATTTCACAATGTCGGGTAATCCTTACAATCCGGATGAGTCACAGAAGGCTGCACAGACTAATAATACATCAGCTGAAAGATATTCACAGAGCTACAATCCATATTCGCAGGCTTCTGCAGCAGGACAGCCAAATGTAAATCAATCATATGCAAACCAGCCTTATTCTAATCAGTCGTATAATTCAGGCACAAATAATAATGCATATGGCGGCCCAACAGCCGGTTCGACAGACAACTCATATAGCCAGATGAATATGAATGGTCAGGCATACCAGCAGACTGCAAAGCCTAAGAAACAGAGAGCACCTAGAAAGCCTGGTGCATTCGGACCATTTGCAGCAAAGACAGTAGCGGCAGCTCTTATCTTCGGACTCGTCGGAGGCGGCGTTTTCACAGGAGTAAGCTATATTGGCACGAGAGCTATTTCAAATTCTTCTACTGCAAGTGCAAAGCTTACCACTACAACATCCGGTGGGACTAAGCAGACATCCTCAGGGGATGCAAAGGATCTGACAGATGTATCATCTGTTGTCGATGAGGTTATGCCTAGCATCGTTGCTATCACAAATACAGGAACAGTCACCTACAACAGCTTTTTCGGAAAGAAGTCACAGCAGTCACAGAGCTGCGGCTCAGGAATCATTGTGAGTGAGGATGATGATTATCTCTACATTGCTACAAATAACCATGTTGTAGCAGATTCAGAGGAGCTTACAGTACAGTTTGATGATGATTCTGTGGTAAAGGCAGAAATCAGAGGAACGGATCCTGACGATGATCTTGCAGTTGTACGTGTAAAGAAATCAGACCTTGGAAAAGATACTTACTCAAATATCAAGATTGCGACAATCGGAGATTCAGATAGTGTAGCTGTTGGAAGCCCGGCAATCGCTATCGGTAATGCACTCGGATACGGACAGTCTGTCACAACAGGTATAGTAAGTGCACTTAACAGAACCGTAACTACACAGGATTCACAGACAGGTGAGACTGTAACTAACAACAATCTCATCCAGACAGATGCAGCAATAAACCCGGGAAACAGTGGTGGAGCACTCTTAAATGAAAACGGCGAGGTTATCGGTATAAACTCTGTAAAATATTCGTCAACTGAAGTTGAGGGTATCGGATATGCAATTCCTATGTCAGTTGCAAAGCCTATTATTGAGAGTCTTATTCAGAATGGAAAGTATACAAATGAGAATCAGGCATACCTTGGAATAAAGGGTGGCGATGTTTCGTCTGAGATGGTAGCCTATGGCTTCCCACAGGGTGTGTATGTTTCATCTGTTTCAGCTGGTTCAGGTGCCGCAAATGCCGGCTTACAGGAGGGAGATATCATCACTGCTGTTGACAGTACAAAGATTTCTTCTATGACAGAGCTACAGTCAGCGTTAAAGAGCTACAAGGCCGGAGATAAGGTTACTCTTACTGTTGCCCGTCAGAGTGGCAGACAGTACGAAGAGAGCAAGGTTGAAGTAACCTTAAGCTCTGCAAAAGATATCCAGCAGTAATTCCGGCGCAGTGTATTGGCGGGAGGTCGGGACGTAAGTCCCGGGTACCGGCGGCGCACACATACTCTTGCGGTCGCTACGCTACGTGGCTAAGATACTGTACGAAATTATGCTTGAAGGGTTTCTATGCTTGACGAAACCGTCGAAACGCGCCGTCCGTGGCGCGTTTTCTCCTCACCCCTGCGTCCATGCAGGGGTGTTTCTGCGTTTCATGGGCATAATTTTTACAGTATCTAAGCCACTTCGCTATTCGCTCCTGCAAGAGTATGTGTGCACCACCGGTACCCGGGGCTTACGTCCCTTACACTGTGGAGAAATTGTGCTTACGTGTGCGCCGCTGCTATGCGCGGCTTACGTTCGATATGTTGTGGAGGAAATGTTGTTCAAATCAGTTCAAAGTACTAGACAAATTCCACAAAATATTAGATAATAGAGGCAAATTAGTTTTCATTTTGCATAGGAGGTCGGCATGAAGAAGAAAAAAATAGTTATTGCACTCGGACATGATGCTCTTGGAACAACTCTTCCGGAGCAGCACGAGGCTACAAAGCATACAGCAAAGGCAGTTGCAGATTTTATCAGGGACGATTATGAGGTTGTCATCACTCACAGCAACGGACCACAGGTGGGCATGATTCACACTGCGATGTCTGAGTTTTGCAGGATTTATCCTGAGTATACAGCTACACCTACAGCAGTCTGTTCTGCAATGAGCCAGGGCTATATAGGATATGATTTACAGAATGCTATCCGTACAGAGCTTCTTGGCAGGGGTATTTACAAGACCGTTTCTACAATACTTACACAGGTGGTTGTTGACCCATATGATGAGGCTTTTTATCATCCGACAAAGATCATCGGCCGTGTTATGACAGAGGCTGAGGCTGAGGAAGAGGAGAAGAAGGGCAACCATGTGACACAGGTTGAGGGAGGCTACAGAAGAGTTGTGGCGGCTCCAAAGCCTGTTGATATAGTGGAAAAGGATGCTATTAAGGCTCTTGTTGATGCGGATCAGGTTGTTATCGCATGCGGTGGCGGCGGAATTCCTGTTTTAGCACAGGATAACAAGCTTCAGGGCGCAAGCGCTGTTATCGAGAAGGATCTTGCAGCCGGAAAGCTTGCAGATACTCTTGATGCTGACAGACTTGTTATACTTACAAGCGTTGACAAGGTCTGCCTGAACTATGGCAAGGAGGATGAGAAGCCACTTGACACCATGACTGTCGAGGAGGCAAAGAAGTACCTTGCAGCAGGTGAGTTTGATGAGGGTACCATGGCTCCAAAGATTGAGGCAGCTATCGACTTTATCGGTGACTCTGCTATCCGTTCAGTGCTTATCACAAAGCTCAACAAAGAGGGCAAGACTGTTTCCGGTGGCATGGGCACTTTAATTACAAAGTAGAGTTTAATTATTATAATTCACATACATCCCACACATCTATATGCATTTTGCAGAGCAGACGTGTGGGAAGTTTTATAAAAACATCGTGCGGTTTTGCGAATGTGCGTGGGGTGGTTCTGAAGAGTTGAAAACAAGGTAACTATTCAGAACCTCCGAGAACAAGAAAAGTAAGATAGAAGGTAACACAAAATGAGTGAGAAAAGGCTTCAAAAGAGAGATGAAATCTCAGACGAGTACAAATGGAAGCTTGAGGATATGTATGAGACAGATGAGCTGTGGGAGGCTGAGTGCGAAAAAGCGTCACAGCTTGCAGAAAAGCTATCCGGATTTAAGGGACATCTGGCCGACAGTGCAGCAACGCTGCTTGATTTTTTTAAGAAGCAGGATGAGCTGTCTTATTATTTGGAGCGTATAGTGGTCTATGCGAATGAGCGCTCGCATCAGGACACTGCTGTGTCGAAATATCAGGCATATGTGTCAAAGGCAGAGACGCTGACTGTTCAGGCATCAGGTGCGCTGGCATTTGCCAGTCCGGAGATTTTGCAGATAGATGATAAAAGGCTTGAGAGCTTTTATGGTGAGAGCGATGAGCTTGTGCACTATAAGCGTGCGATTGATGAGATAATGCGTCAGAAAGCGCACACCTTATCGGCTGCAGAGGAAAATATCCTGGCGCAGTGCGGTGAGATGGCTGCAGCACCGGAGAATATATTCAGCATGTTCAATAATGCGGATATCAAATTCCCGTATATCACTGATGTCGAGGGAAATAAAATCCGTATCACGCATGGCAATTTCATAGATTTTTTAAGCAGCAAGGACAGAAGCCTGCGCAAGCAGGTGTTCCGTGGAGTCTATGATTCGTACAAGAAGTGGAGCAATACTGTTTCCATGATGTACATTAGCAAGCTGAAAAATGACACTTTTTATGCAAGGGTAAGAAAATATGACAGTGCAAGGGCCATGTATTTATCCGATGGCGATATTCCTGAGAGCGTATATGACAATCTGATTGAGACGGTTCACGCACATCTGCCGGCTCTGCACAGGTACATGGCGCTTAGGAAGAAGCTTTTAGGTGTGGAGCATCTGCATATGTATGATTTGTTTGCACCGATTGTGGACAATGTACAGACCGCATACACCTATGATGAGGCGAAAAAGCTTGTGGCAAAGGCGCTTGAGCCTATGGGAGATGAGTATGTAAGCGTGCTTAAGGCTGGCATGGAGAGTGGCTGGATAGATGTCTATGAGAATGAGAACAAGAGAAGCGGTGCATATTCATGGGGCGCTTACGGCACCCATCCATATGTGCTTTTGAACTATGCCGACAATCTGGACAGTGTGTTTACGCTGGCTCATGAGATGGGACATGCGATGCATACATACTATTCAAATGAGCATCAGAGCATCACCTACGCAGGATACCTGATTTTTGTGGCAGAGGTTGCATCCACCTGCAATGAGTCGCTTCTTATGCACTATATGCTTGAGCATTGTGAGGATGAGAATGAGAGAAAATATCTCATGACACATTTTCTGGACGGCTTCAGGACGACACTTTTCAGGCAGGCACAGTTTGCAGAGTTTGAGCATATAGCTCACCGGAAAATGCAAAAGGGCGAGCCGGTTACCAAGGATGTGCTAAATGAGCTGTGGCATGAGCTGAATGTGCAGTACTACGGACCGGATATGCGCGTGGATGATGAAATATCATATGAGTGGATGCGTATACCGCATTTTTATACACCGTACTATGTATATCAGTACTCGACGGGCTATTCGGCAGCAGTTGCTTTTTCAAAAAAGATACTTGAGGAGGGAAAGCCTGCTGTGGATAAGTATATAGGAAATTTCCTGTGCGGTGGATGCTCGAAGAATCCAATCGAGCTGCTAAGGAGTGCCGGTGTTGATATGAGCACGCCAAAGCCTGTGGATGACGCACTCAATGTATTTGAGGATTATCTGAAGCAGTTTGAGGCAGCAACTAAGTAAGGAGAAACATTTTTATGGAAAGAATTAAAAGCTTTACAATCAATCATAATATTCTTAAACCTGGATTTTATATTTCAAGAAAAGACGGAGAAATCGTTACATACGACCTTCGTACAAGAAAACCAAATGCAGGCGATTATATGTCCAATTCAGCTATGCACTCAGTGGAGCATATGTTTGCAACATGTGTGAGAAACTCTGAGATTGCAGATGATGTGGTATATTTTGGACCGATGGGCTGTCAGACAGGCTTCTACCTCGTAGTTAGGGATGTCGAGCCGGGGAAGGTTTTTGAAATCACCAAAGAGGTCTTAAAGCAGATACTAGAGTATGATGGACCGGTGTTTGGTGCATCAGCCATAGAGTGCGGACATTACGAGAATCTGTCACTTGACGAGGCAAAGAAGGAGTGTCGTGCATATCTTAAGGTGCTTGAGAGTCAGACAAATATGGAGTTTACTTATCCACAGTAAACGAGGACTAAAAATATAATAGTAAGATAGCAGGAATGGAGAAATAAAATGACAATAGGTGTAATTGGTGCAATGCAGATGGAGGTCGATGACTTAAAGGCTCAGATGACAGACACACAGACAGAGGTTTACAGCGGTGTGGAGTTTGTTGAGGGCAAAATCGGTGATCAGTATGTTGTTGCGGCAAAATGCGGAATAGGAAAGGTATTTGCGGCAATATGTGCAGAGGCCATGATTTTGAAATATGATGTAGATATGATTGTCAATATCGGAGTGGCTGGTACTTTGACAAAGGACTTAAATGTGCTTGATGTGGCAGTAGCCACAAACGTGCTGCAGCACGATATGGATACATCGCCAATCGGAGACCCGAAGGGACTTCTTTCAGGCATCAATATGATTCTGCTTCCGGCAGATACAAAAATGGTGGAGCTTATGTGCTCATGCTTAGCTGACAGGAATATCCACTACAAAAAGGGCAATATCGCAACAGGAGATCAGTTTATTGCCACAAAGGAGCAGAAGGATTATATTTCGAATACCTTTGATGCAATCGCAGCAGAGATGGAGGGCGGCAGCATCGGTCATGTGTGCTATGTGAACAAGGTGCCATTTGCCATTCTTCGTTCAATATCAGACGGCGATGGCGGCGAGACAGACTACCAGACATTTGCGGAGAAGGCTGCGCATCAGTCGATTGAGGTAGTGCTTGAGTTTATCGGAAGGGCAGAAGAACTGAAATAGAGTTATTTGATTATTCATAATTTGTGATAATAAAGAATAGTATATAGCATGAGTGAATACAGAGCATACATGCAAAATACAAAACTACATAATGGGACAAAACGAAAGAAACGCCGACACAGATTCCTTTTTGGAGTGCTGCTGTCGGCGCTTCTTATTACAGGCGCTTTATATGGCAGAGAGTATGACATATCGCAGCTGAAAAATATAGAGGTGATGGAGACACTTAGCAGTGCTGTGAGTCAGTTCGGAGACAGAAAGCTGCCTGTATATTCGGTTCAGACAACAGAAAAAAAGATAGCCCTTTCATTTGACTGTGCCTGGGGAGCAGAGGATTTTGACAGTATGATGGAGACACTTGACAAGCATAACGTAAAGGCTACATTTTTTATGACAGGAGGGTTTGTGAATGATAATCCTGAATGTGTAAAGACGCTGGTTGAAAAAGGGCATGAGCCCGGAAATCACAGTGAGCACCACTATGATATGGCAACAATCACGGCAGGTGAGATGAAGACGGAGATAATGGATGTGCACAAAAAGGTCAAGGAGCTGACCGGAAAGGATATGAAGGTATTCAGACCGCCATACGGCTCGTACAACAATGAACTGATTGACACAGTGTATGGCTGTGACTATTATCCAATCCAGTGGGATGTGGATTCGCTCGACTGGAAAAACTATGGTGTGCAAAACATTATAGATACAGTGTGCAATCATAAAAGCCTGGATTGTGGCTCGATAATACTCTGCCATCTAGGCGCCAAATACACCTCGCAGGCACTCGATGAGATGCTCACAAAGCTGCAGGACATGGGCTATGAGATAGTTCCGGTATCAAAGCTGATCATGACTGAAGGCTATCATATGGATGCAAACGGTATGCAGATCAAGGACTGAGTAATTTCATAAATCAATATTTTAGTCAATATTTAGTCAATAATTTAGCCCCTTACGATATTGTTATTTACAGACAAGTGTGTTAAACTAAAACTATATTTTAAAGAAGCTGTGAGACAGCTATGGGGGTAAATTATATGACAGATACAGGTTTTTTAGTAGCATTCTTTATAGTTATTTTTTTAGTTATCATCTTTGCGCTTGTCGCTGTAATCGGAGCTGTTACAAGTGCTGTTGCAGGTATCAATGATGATGAGGATGAGACAGAGGAAGAGGGCATCTGAAGCTGAAATAAATAAAAGATATTAAAAGACATTTAAGGACATTTAAGGACATCGAATTATATTAATCGTATAATTGGGTGTCTTTTGATTGTCAAAAACTCTTAAAAAAGTATAAACCAATTGAGTTGCAATCCGCCACATTGTATAATAAAAGTATAACAGCGAATTAAATTTATTGTGAAAATCGTAGTAATCACAATGTCTATCAAACTAATGCAGGACATTATCAAAGAAAAGAAAAAGGAGGGGTCAGATGATATCCAGATATAGTGTAAAGAAGCCTTTTACTGTACTTGTAGGAGTATTGCTGGTAATAGTACTTGGTGTTGTATCGCTTGGCAGGATGACGACAGATCTGCTGCCGGATATGAGCTTTCAGTATGCACTTATCGTGACAACAGATATGGGAGCAAGTCCACAGGAGGTGGAGAGCGATGTCACCGCGCCGCTTGAAGCAGCTATGGCAACTACGTCCAATATCAAAAACGTAAGCTCAATGTCATATAACAGCTATTCTCTGGTGACATGCGAGTATGAGCAGAATGCCAACATGGATTCTGTAGTGATAGAGATGCAGCAGAAAATAGATCAGGTCAAGGCTGGCTGGAAGGATGGAGTGGGTACTCCGACCATTATGAAGATAAATCCGGACATGCTTCCAATCATGATGACTGCTGTGGATATGGATGGGAAAAGCAAGTCGGAAATCACAGACTTTGTGGAAAACACACTTAAGCCTGCAATTGAGAGTACAGAGGGTGTTGCATCAGTGACTGCAACAGGTGAGCTCACCGAGCAGATACAGGTCACGATGAATCAGGCCAAGATAGATGAGCTCAATGAGAAAATAAATAATGCCGTTTCAAAGAAATTTGACGATGCAAAAAGTCAGATGGATGATGCAAGCGCAAAGATAGAGAGCGGACAAAACGCAATCACATCTGCATCGGATCAGATGAGCGCGGGAGTGGATACGCTAAAGGAGCAAAAGGCAAAGCTTGCAGAGCAGAAGACTCAGCTAGAGAGTACTCTTGCAAGCTTAAATGAGCAGAAGAGCCAGCTTGAAACAATTCAGTCAGCTCTTTCAGACTTCATGAATAGTGATACATATACAAAGACAATTCCGTCACTCAAAGAGGGCGCAAATGCACCGGGTGAAGCGGGCACAGCACTCAAAGCGCAGCTTGAGCAGGTTAATAAGCAGATTGCAACACAGTTTTCAGGTCTCTCGGCGCTTGGAATCACCGTAAACACAGCAGATGATCTGCCTGCGGCAGCGTCAGCGATAGCACAGACTCTCATTCAGGTGAATACAGGTATAGAGCAGTGCCAGAGCGGGCTTGACCAGATAGCACAAGGAGAGACAGCACTTTTAGATGCCTATGATAATCTAAACAGTCAGGCAGCCATCAGCTCTATAAGCATAGGACAGCAGTCAGCACAGCTTGCAACAGCAGCGGCATCTCTTGACAGCTCAAAAAAGGAGCTTGAAAAGAGTAAGGATGATGCACTTGACAAGTCAAACTTAAATGCAGTTTTAACAATTGACTCACTCTCGCAGCTGCTCGTCGCACAGAATTTTGATATGCCTGCAGGCTATGTAAATGATTCAAATGGCACGCAGTACATAGTACAGGTGGGAGATGAGATAAAATCAATTGATGATTTAACAAATCTGGTGCTTATGGATATGAAGCTTGATGGAATAGCTCCTATTCATGTCGGTGATGTGGCAGATGTTGAGATGACTGACAACTCGGATGAGACATATGCGATAGTCAACGGTAATCCCGGAATAATGCTCTCCATGGAGAAGCAGACCGGCTACTCTACAGGAGACGTCACAGACCGTCTTTTAGACAAGCTTGATTCGCTTGAAAAGGAAAATGACGGATTACATACCACAGTGCTTATGAATCAGGGCGTATACATCGACATGGTAGTAAAGAGTGTTATGGAAAATATGATAGTGGGAGCAATACTTGCCATTTTCGTATTGCTCTTGTTCTTAAAGGATATAAAGCCAACACTTGTTATCGCAGCATCTATACCGCTATCGGTTATTGTGGCAGTGGTGCTTATGTATTTTACGGATATCACCTTAAATATCATTTCAATGTCGGGACTTGTGCTTGGAATAGGAATGCTGGTGGATAATTCAATTGTAGTAATTGAGAATATCTACAGATTAAGGGGAGAGGGATATTCGGTAAAGAAGGCGGCTGTTGAGGGTGCAAATCAGGTGGCAGGAGCCATTTTTGCCTCTACACTTACCACGGTAAGTGTGTACGCGCCAATCATTTTTACTGATGGAATCACGAGACAGCTCTTTGTAGACCTGGCACTTACGGTAGCGTTTACTCTTATGGCATCTCTTGTTGTGGCACTCACATTTGTACCGGCAATTGCTTCAGGCATGCTCAAAAAGACGAAGGATATAAAGCATCCATGGTTTGACCGTTTTAAGGACTGGTATGGAAATGTCCTCGGCACATGTCTCAGGTTTAAGCCGGTGGTATTTATTGCGGCAGTAGTGCTTTTAGTCGGCAGTGGAGCACTTTGCATGTCAAGGGGAATGACATTTATGGATATGGACATGGAGTCAAATCAGATTTCACTTACCATAGAGGCAAAGGATGACGAAAAGCTTGACTTCAAGCAGCTTACAGAGCTGTCTGATAAGGTTATGGACAAAATATCTGATATAAAGGGCATAGACACAATAGGAGCTACAGCAGGCGGCAGCTCGACCATGAACCTGATGAGCTCAGGAAGCGACAGCGTGAGCATGTATATATTGCTTGATGAGAAGTCGGATGTTTCATCGGATAAGGTAATAGATGAAATTGAAAAACGCACAAAGAATCTGGACTGCAAGGTAACAGCATCTTCACAGGCTATGGACTCATCAGAGTTTTTCGGAAGTGGTCTCTCTGTCAGGATTAAGGGTAATGATATAGACAAGCTGCAGAAGCTTGCAGGTGATGTGGCAGATATCCTTAAGGATACAAAGGGCGTGACAGATATAGATGACGGTCTTGGAGATACAATCAATGAGCTTAAGATAACTGTGGATAAGGAAAAAGCAGCAAAATATGGCTATACGGTGGCTCAGGTATACCAGCTCGTATCCGGTGAGATATCATCTCAAAAGAGCGCAACAACCATTACGACCGACATAAAGGACTATGAGGTATACTTACAATCCGCAGAGCAGTCTGATGTGACTGTGGACGACATCAAAAACCTTACATTTACCTATAAGGATAATGATGGCAGTGAAAAGGAGATTCCGCTCAGTGATATCTGCACTATTTCGCAGGAACAGACATTAAGCACCATTCATCGAGATGCTCAGACAAGATATATTACAGTATCAGGTGCGGTTGATGAAAACCATAATGTAACATTACTAAGCAATAAAATTAAATCAAAAATTAATAAACTTAGCATTCCTGATGGCTATTCAATAGACATGGAGGGTGAGGATGAGACAATAAATGAGTCAATGAGTCAGCTTGGACTTATGCTTGTGCTTGCAGTGATATTTATCTATCTTATCATGGTGGCGCAGTTCCAGTCATTGCTTTCACCATTTATTATCATGTTCTGTATACCTCTTGCGTTTACAGGAGGCTTTATAGCTCTTTTCATCACGGGAAATGAGCTCGGAATCATATCAATGCTTGGCTTTATCATGCTGGCAGGTCTCATTGTAAATAATGGAATCGTGCTCATTGATTACATCAATCAGGCCAGGAGAGAGGGCATGAGCAAGCATGAGGCAATCATAGACGCAGGCCGTACAAGGCTTCGTCCAATACTGATGACAGCGATGACCACCATACTTGCAATGTTTACATCGGCGATAGGTATCGGAGATGGCTCAGATATGATAAGGCCGATGGCAATCGCAATAATAGGAGGTCTCGTATACGGAACCATCCTTACGCTTATAGTAATTCCATGTATCTATGATGCGTTCAACAGAGAGAAGAGCATGGTAGAGGAAGAACTGTAGCAGGATAGAAGAAAAAAGCTGGAAATATAGAGAGTTGGAGGATTTTTACATGGCAAAGTATATTATGGCATTAGATGCGGGCACGACCAGCAACAGATGTATACTTTTCAATGAGAAGGGCGAGATGTGCAGTGTGGCACAGAAGGAATTTACGCAGTTTTTTCCAAAGCCGGGCTGGGTGGAGCATGATGCAGAGGAAATCTGGGCCACACAGCTTGAGGTGGCAAAGGAGGCAATGGCCAATATCCAGGCTACGGCAGCCGACATATGTGCGATAGGCATTACTAACCAGAGAGAGACCACAATTGTATGGGACAAAAATACAGGCGAGCCGGTTTATCACGCGATAGTATGGCAGTGCAGACGCACGGCAGAGTATGCGGATTCACTGAAGGAAAAGGGGCTTACAGAGACCTTCAGAAAAAAGACAGGGCTTGTGATAGATGCTTATTTTTCGGCAACTAAGCTCAAGTGGCTCCTTGACAATGTGCCGGGAGCGAGGGAGAGAGCCGAAAGAGGCGAGCTTTTGTTTGGAACAGTCGAGACATGGCTTATATGGAAGCTCACTCAGGGACAGGTGCATGTCACGGATTATTCCAATGCTTCAAGAACCATGATGTTTAATATCAATACCTTAAAGTGGGATGATGAGATACTTAAGGAGCTTGATATACCAAAGAGCATGCTTCCAAAGCCAATGCCGTCAAGCTGTGTATATGGTGAGGTGAATCCTGTGTTTTTCGGGGGTCCGATTCCTATCGCGGGTGCGGCAGGAGACCAGCAGGCTGCGCTTTTTGGCCAGACCTGCTTTAGGGCAGGAGAAGCTAAAAATACATACGGTACAGGATGTTTTCTGCTGATGAACACAGGTGAGATGCCTGTATCCTCAAAGAACGGACTTGTTACCACTATAGCCTGGGGCATAGACGGCAGGGTGGTATATGCGCTGGAGGGATCAATCTTTGTGGCTGGAGCCTCAATTCAGTGGCTACGCGATGAGATGAAATTTATCGATTCCTCAATAGATTCAGAATACATGGCGAGAAAGGTAAAAGACACAAACGGCTGCTACGTGGTGCCGGCATTTACAGGGCTTGGAGCACCGTACTGGGATCAGTATGCCAGAGGAACCATTGTGGGGCTTACGAGAGGTGTAAACAAGTACCATGTCATAAGAGCAACTCTGGAATCAATGGCGTTTCAGGTAAATGATGTGCTTGAGGCAATGAAGGCTGATTCGGGCATCAACCTCACATCACTTAAGGTGGACGGCGGCGCCAGTGCCAATAATCTGCTCATGCAGATGCAGGCTGATATCAGCAATGCACCGGTCAACAGGCCTGTGTGCGTGGAGACAACAGCCATGGGTGCAGCGTACCTAGCAGGGCTTGCAGTTGGCTACTGGGAAAGCATGGATGATATAAAGAGAAACTGGTCTATTGACCGTGTGTTTGAGCCGGAGATAGCGGCTGATTTGAGAGAAAAGAAGCTTAAAATGTGGAAAAAGGCTGTCGCCTGCGCATTTAACTGGGCGAAGGATGAATAATAGCTGATGCTTGCATTGTTTTAAATGGGCTCAGTGATACAGCAGGTAAACAATATATGGGAATTGGTGGGAGAAAATAACATGTATGATGTAGTAATTATAGGAGCGGGAGTATCGGGAAGCGCCTGTGCCAGAGAGCTTTCGAAATATAACCTGTCCATCTGCGTGGTGGAAAAGGAGGAGGACGTGTGCTGTGGCACCTCAAAGGCAAACAGTGCTATTGTCCATTCCGGAATTGATTGTAAGACCGGTACACTTATGGCACAGATGAATCTTCGTGGAAATGAGATGATGGATGAGCTTTCGAAGAAGCTTGATTTTGAGTTTCGAAGAAACGGCTCACTGATATTGTGCTTTAGCGAGGACGATATGCCAAGGCTTAAGGAGCTTTACAATCAGGGGATTGCAAACGGCGTGCCGGGACTTGAAATTCTCGATTCAAAGAAAGCACATGAGATGGAGCCGAATCTGTCTGATGAAGTGGTGGCTGCTATTTACTGCCCGACAGGAGGCATTGTGTGTCCGTTTGGCATGAATATCGCATTTGCTGAGAATGCGGCGGCAAACGGTGTGGAGTTTTTATTTAACACAGAGGTGAAGGCGATACAAAAGGAGCAGACAGGCTATATTCTCATCACTCAAAATGGCGAAATTCATGCACGCTGTGTTGTAAATGCAGCCGGTGTATATGCTGATGTGTTCCATAATATGGTGAGTGAAAACAAAATACATATCACACCAAGGCGTGGAGAGTACGTGCTTTTAGACAGGGCTGAGGGAGGTATCGTTGACAAGACCATTTTCCAGCTTCCGGGAAAATACGGTAAAGGCGTGCTTGTTACCCCGACAGTACACGGAAATATATTAATCGGACCTACAGCAGAAGACCATGAGGACAAGGATGGTACAAATACAACGAGAGCCGGCTTGGAGCATGTTGTGGCATCCGGCACATGTTCGGTGCCGTCACTTCCTATGCGTCAGGTTATCACATCGTTTGCAGGAAATCGTGCACATGAGGACGGACATGAGTTTATCATCGAGGAGCTTTCTGACGCACCGTATTTTATTGACTGCGCAGGTATAGAGTCACCGGGCTTATCAAGTGCACCGGCTATCGGCGAGAGGGTGGCAGCAATAGTTGAGGGGCTGTTTAAGCCTTCTAAAAATGCGGACTTCATCGAGACAAGAAAAGGTATTTTAAATCCAAAGAAGCTTTCAGAGAATGAGTATAAAGCGCTGATAAAAGAAAAGCCTGAGTATGGAAATATAATATGCCGCTGTGAGATGATTACGGAGGGCGAGATAATAGATGCGGTAAACAGACCACTGGGCGCAAAGTCACTCGATGGTGTGAAGAGACGCACCAGAGCCGGAATGGGCAGGTGCCAGGCGGGCTTTTGTTCTCCGAGAACTATGGAGATTATCGCCAGGGAGAGAGGCATTTCGCAGCTTGACATCACTAAAAGCGGTGGAAAGTCAAAGATAGTTGTTGGAATGAGCAAGAATCGCGGATAGGGGGACAATATGGAGTTTTACGATATTGTGATAGTAGGAGGCGGTCCGGCAGGTCTTGCGGCAGCAGCTTCCGCTAAGAAAAATAAAATAGATAAAATACTTATACTGGAAAGAGACTGTGAGCTTGGCGGTATCTTAAATCAGTGTATACACAACGGTTTTGGTCTGCACACCTTTAAGGAGGAGCTCACAGGCCCTGAATATGCCGGCAGATTTATCAAAGAGGTCAAAGAGCTTGGCATAGAGTACAGGCTCAATACGATGGTCATGGACATCTCAACCGGTGACGAGTTCGAAAACGGGGCAGATGACAGGCATGATGTAAAGATAAAAGATGAGGCAAACGATAAAATAGTTACAGCTATGAACCGCACAGACGGACTTTTCCATATCGCCGCAAAGACTGTAATACTTGCGATGGGCTGCAGGGAGAGAGCAAGAGGTGCTCTTAACATACCCGGCTACAGACCGGCAGGAATTTTCTCGGCGGGCACAGCTCAGAGACTGGTGAATATAGAGGGCTACATGCCGGGACGAAAGGTAGTAATACTCGGCTCAGGAGATATCGGTCTTATCATGGCCAGGAGAATGACCTTAGAGGGGGCCAAGGTGCAGGTGGTTGCAGAGCTCATGCCGTATTCAGGAGGCTTGAAGCGTAATATCGTGCAGTGCCTGGATGATTTTGGAATTCCGCTTAAGCTCAGCCACACAGTGGTTGATATAAAGGGCAGGGAGCGTGTTGAGGGCATCACTCTCGCACAGGTGGACGAGTATAACAAGCCTATTGAGGGAACGGAGGAGTTTTACGAGTGCGACACGCTTTTACTCTCATGCGGACTCATTCCGGAAAATGAGATTTCAAAAACAGCCGGTGTAGAGCTCAATCCGGTAACAAGCGGACCGGTCGTAAACGAAAGCCTTGAGACAAATGTGCCCGGTGTATTTGCCTGCGGAAATGTGCTTCATGTGCATGACCTCGTGGATTACGTGTCAGAGGAAGCGACAGCAGCAGGCCGCCATGCCGCAGAGTATGTGAAAAACGGTGGTGATAAGAGTGATGATGGCAAAGAAATATCGATAACTGCTACAGGCGGAGTACGATATACTGTCCCAAGCACTATAAATACTGCACAAATGGATGATACTGTGACGGTAAGATTTCGAGTGGGAGCTGTGTATAAGAATTGCTATATAGCAGTATATCTGGATGATAAACAGCTGCAGCACCGCAAGCGTCCTGTTATGGCGCCGGGTGAGATGGAGCAGGTAGTGCTTAAGAAGAAGGAGCTCATCGAAACGGAAAATCCCCGCACAATTACGATAAAGATTGAGGAGGCATAGTATCATGGAAGAAAGAAATTTGACATGTATAGGCTGCCCTCTGGGCTGTGCCATTAAAGTGACAATAGATGGAGAAAATGTCACCGTAACCGGAAATACCTGCAAGCGCGGAGCAGACTACGGAGCAAAGGAAGTGACGCATCCGACGCGAATCGTGACAAGCACAGTCTGTGTGAAAAATGGCACAATACCGATGGTATCAGTAAAGACGGCACAGGATATTCCAAAGGAAAAGATAATGGATGTGATGGAGTGTATAAACCAAATCACGGTAGAGGCACCGGTGCATATAGGTGATGTACTGCTAAGCGATGTTGCGGCAACCGGTGTGGATATAGTGGCAACAAAGAATGTTGTGCAAAAATCATATTGACAAATCACCCAATGCACTTTAATATTGTAGAAAGAAACAGGCAAATATTTAAAGGCATAAGAAAGAGGAGTACATGACGAAAGCTTTCAGAGAGAGCATCCGGTCCGTAAGATGGTGATACATTTTGGGCAGGCTGAAAGGTGCTTAAGACAGAAATCATGGAAGGTAGCTTTTGAGCCGAAGAACCCAGAAAGTTAAATCTATATGTAACAAGATTTGACATAAGTTCTTCCGATTCGTCCACGTTACAGGACAAGAGGCATTCGAGCGTATATGTCATATATTTTAGTGTATATGTCGCTCTGATGTAAACGAAGGTGGTACAGCGCTTATTCGCCCTTCCGGTCGTAGACCGGAGGGGCGTTTTTTAGTGAACCGATACGTAAGTGCCTGCATAGATTGAAAATTGTAGCAGCGTTAAGCTGTAGAGAAGCCTTGAAAGAGTCTGATTTTCAACTTATATTGGGTGCTTTGTACCCGGACCGGAGGATTGCGCATGCAATCCAATCGGTCGCCCGTAGCTAAATGAAAAGAAAAACAGCAAAAGCTCACAGCCTGAATTATCAGGCCGCGCATTATGTATGGAATTATGTGATTTATGGAGCTGCCTAGAGACTGTTAAAATTATGTACACAGCCCAGCAACGCACGCACATGGACGTGCGGGCGAGGCGTTAGCGCCATGGACGGCGCTAAAAGCCGGTTGCGTCATGGTCTAAGCAATCATTCATCATAATTTTTACAGTGTCTTGGCAGCGTAATCATGAACATAATTCCATACATAATGCGCGACCTGATACAACAAAGCCCACAAAGCTTTTGCGTCATTTAATACAATCAGCAGCAACCAACAAGGAGGAAAACATGAGCAAAGAACTAAACAAAACCTACGATCCAAAGGACATCGAGGACCGTCTTTACAAAAAGTGGGAAGACAACGGCTACTTCCATGCGGAGGTAGACCGCAGCAAAAAACCATTCACAATCGTGATGCCACCACCAAACATCACAGGACAGCTGCACATGGGACATGCCCTTGACAACACCATGCAGGATATCCTTATCAGATACAAGAGAATGCAGGGCTACAATGCACTCTGGCAGCCGGGAACAGACCACGCATCCATCGCAACAGAGGTAAAGGTCATCCAGGCACTTAAAGAGCAGGGAATCAACAAGGCAGACCTTACAAGAGAAGAGTTCCTGGAGAAATGCTGGGACTGGAGAAAAGAGTACGGCGGACGTATCGTAAAGCAGCTTCGTAAGCTCGGATCATCAGCAGACTGGCAGCGTGAGAGATTTACCATGGATGAGGGATGCTCACATGCAGTACAGGAGGTATTTACAAAGCTTTATAAGAAGGGCTGGATTTATAAGGGCTCAAGAATCGTAAACTGGTGTCCGGTATGTAAGACATCTATTTCAGATGCAGAGGTAGAGCATGAGGAGCAGGACGGCTTCTTCTGGCACATCAACTATCCTGTAGTTGGCGAGGAAGGCAGATTCGTAGAGATAGCAACAACACGTCCTGAGACACTTTTCGGAGATACAGCCGTAGCTGTAAACCCTGATGATGAGCGTTATCAGGATATCATCGGAAAGACCTTGAAGCTTCCATGCACAGACAGGGAGATTCCGGTAATCGCAGATTCATACGTAGATAAAGAGTTTGGAACAGGCTGTGTAAAGATTACACCTGCACACGACCCTAACGATTTCGAAGTAGGAAAACGCCACAGCTTAGAGGAAATCGTTGTAATCAATGATGATGCCACAATGAATGAAAAGGCCGGAAAATATGCCGGAATGGACAGATACGAGTGCAGAAAGGCACTGGTTGAGGATCTTAAGGAGCAGGGCCTTTTAGTAAAGGTTGTACCACACTCACACAACGTAGGTGTGCATGACCGCTGTCACACAACAGTTGAGCCAATGATCAAGCAGCAGTGGTTCGTCAAGATGGACGAGATGATCAAGCCTGCAGTTGAGGGAGTAAAGAACGGAGAAATCAAGCTTCTTCCTTCAAGAATGGACAAGACATACTTCAACTGGACAGACAATATCCGCGACTGGTGCATCAGCCGTCAGCTCTGGTGGGGACACAGAATACCTGCATGGTACTGTGATGACTGTGGAGAGATGGTGGTTTCAATAGAAAAGCCTGGCAAATGTCCTAAGTGTGGCAAGGAGCACTGGACACAGGATCCTGATACACTTGATACATGGTTCTCATCAGCGCTCTGGCCATTCTCAACACTCGGCTGGCCTGAAAAGACAGAGGATCTGGACTATTTCTATCCAAACGATGTGCTCGTAACAGGCTACGATATCATTTTCTTCTGGGTAATCAGAATGATTTTCTCAGGCTATGAGCAGATGGGCAAGGCACCATTCCACACAGTGCTTTTCCACGGACTCGTAAGAGATTCACAGGGCCGCAAGATGAGTAAATCACTCGGAAACGGAATTGATCCGCTTGAGGTTATCGACAAGTATGGTGCAGATGCACTTCGTCTGACTCTTATTACAGGAAATGCACCGGGAAATGATATGCGTTTCTACTGGGAGAGAGTTGAGGCTTCAAGAAACTTCGCCAACAAGGTATGGAATGCATCAAGATTTATCATGATGAACCTTGAGGGTGTAGAGCTTAGAGAGCCAAAGCTTGATGAGCTTCATGCAGCAGACAAGTGGATTCTTTCAAGGGTAAATACTCTTGCAAAGGATGCCACAGAAAACATGGACAAGTTCGAGCTTGGAATCGCAGTACAAAAGGTATACGACTTCATCTGGGACGAGTTCTGTGACTGGTATATCGAGATTGCAAAGGTTCGTACCTACAAGAAGGATGAAAACCCGGAGTCAGCAAATGCAGCACTCTGGACGCTTAAGACAGTACTTGTAAATGCACTGAAGCTCCTTCATCCATATATGCCGTTTATCACAGAGGAAATCTTCTGCACACTTCAGTCAGACGAGGAGACTATCATGCTCTCTAAATGGCCTGAGTACAAAAAAGAGTGGAATTTCCCGGCAGAAGAAGCCGCAATCGAGCACTGCAAGGACCTCGTAAAGGGTATCAGAAATGTCCGTACACAGATGGATGTTCCACCTTCAAGAAAGGCAAAGCTTTTCATCACAAGTGATGATGAGGCAGTCAGAAAGGTATTCGAGGACAACAAGGAGGTATATGTAAATCTTGCATTTACCAGCGAGATTACAGTACAGCAGGGCAAGGCCGGTATTGGAGATGACGCTGTATCAGTAGTGATACCTGATGCGGTTGCATACCTGCCGCTTGAGGACCTTGTTGATTTCGAGAAGGAAAAGGAAAGACTCAATAAAGAAAAGGATAAGCTCACAAAGGAGCTTGCGCGCTCAAGGGGCATGCTCTCAAATGAGAAATTCTTAAACAATGCAAAGCCTGAAAAGGTTCAGGAGGAAAAGGATAAGCTTGCAAAGTATGAGCAGATGATGGCTCAGGTAGAGGAACGTCTGGCTCAGTTTAAATAATTAAATACAGATTATATTTTGTGAACACTGTTTTCCTGGGGCAAGGATGCAAAGGAGGCCGTCCACAATGCGGTGGTTCTTGAATAGAATAGAACAAAGAAAGAATATGGAGATAAAATAGAAAGGAATAAACAATGAATGTAAATCCTATAACAAGATTGGATTATCCGGATCCGGACGTGATCCGCGTAGAAGACACCTATTATATG
>ENA-OQDT01000439-OQDT01000439.1-human-gut-metagenome-genome-assembly--contig:-NODE-439-length-27090-cov-4.211104_pt1 | contig 27090 bp, 22 predicted proteins | sample MGYA00242786_ERZ504617 | MGnify/ENA primary metagenome ERZ504617 (study PRJEB26092, sample SAMD00036337) | human gut metagenome | host: Homo sapiens | study: EMG produced TPA metagenomics assembly of...
TTTTTTCTATTTCGCATACGCCATCTCAATCGCGCGCTTCACACCAAAGCAAAACCCTGCGGATGCCGCCAGTGTTACGTTGCTCATTCCTTCACCTTCAATTCTTCCACCTTATCCATAATCACCTTCGTGATTTCTCCCATCAGCTCTGTTGTCAGCTTTTTATCCCGAAATTCATCCAACGTCAGCGGCTCGCCGTAGCGAATCGTAAGCTTGCTGCGGAATTTATAGGTGCCGCTGATGGCGCAGGGAATCACAGGTGCATTTCCCTTCATCGCAAAAAGCGCCACGCCTGCCTTTGCCGCAACGTCCTCGCCTGCCTTTACCCGTCTGCCTTCCGCAAAAATGCCGACAATCTTGCCTTCCTTCAAAAGCTTGATTGCTGTCTTGACCGCCTTCATATCCATAGAAACCTTGCGGTCAATCGGGAATACGCCCAACTGGTCAAGCACCCATGAAAACAGCTTATTTTTAAATAATTCCTTCTTTGCGATATAATGCGGCAGCCTGTCCAGATAAATCGCCGTGGAAACAGGATCATAATTGCTGTAATGGTTGCTGCAAATCACACCGTTGCCGGTTTCTGGAATATTTTCCTTCCCGATGATTTCCACCTTGAACATAATGGCATACCAGATTTTCACCAGAAAAATCGCTACATAATAGACCCATGATTTCTTTTCTGTATCCTTCATTTTTCTTTCACCCTTTCCGCAACGATATCCAAAATAGCCTGCAGCACAGCATCAATGCCCATGCCTGTCGAATCCAGAGAAACCGCATCTGCCGCCCTTTTCAAGGGGCTGTGCGCTCTGTGCATATCGTTGTAATCCCTCTCAAGAATCATTTTCTTGATTTCTTCAAAATCAGCCGTTTCGCCTTTTTCCTGCAATTCGCCCACACGGCGGCGCGCACGCTCCTCCACGCCGGCATCCAGATAAATCTTCACCTCGGCATCGGGCAGAACAACCGTCCCGATATCTCTGCCATCCATAATCACAGAATGCTCCCGCGCCATTTCCTGCTGCAATTCCACCATCCGCGCACGCACCTGCCGATACGCCGCAACCGTAGATGCACCCTTTCCGATTTCCGCCGTGCGGATTTCCGCCGTAACGTCCCTTCCGTTCAGGAAAATGCGCTGACCGCCCTCCTCCGGTACAATTTTCATCTGCAAATCCGCCAACGCCGCAACCACAGCCGCTTCATCCGCAAGGGCAATGCCCTTCTCCGTGCAGAACAGCGCAACCGTACGGTACATCGCGCCCGTATCCACATAAATAATGCCCAGTCTCTTGGCAACCAGCTTCGCAACGGTGCTTTTTCCTGAGCCGGCAGGCCCATCCACCGCAATGGCAAATCGTTTCATGCTTTTTTTCCTCCTTATTCCGCGCAAACCGCATTCCCTGCCGCAAAGCCTGTGGAAAATGCAATTTGCAGATTAAAGCCGCCCGTATATGCGTCCACATCCAGAACCTCGCCTGCAAAATGCAGCTGCTTCACAAATTTACTCTCCATCGTCGCAGGGTCAATCTCATTCACCTGAATCCCGCCGCAGGTCACAACCGCTTCGTTATAGCCCGTTGTCCCCGTAATCGTGAGCGGCAGTTCCTTCAAAAGCCCAACCAGACGCTTTCTTTCTTCCTTCGTCACACTGTTTACCTTTTTGCGCGCATCAATCCCCGAAAGACGAATGATAACGGGAATCAGCTTCTGCGGCAGAAGTGCATCCAGTGCGTTTGCAAAATCCTTATTCGCAAATTTTTCAAAATCGCGCAGAATACGCGCATCCAGCTTTTTCTCATCCATCGCAGGCTTGAGGTCGATGTAAAGCCGATATCCTTCCTCTATCGTCAGAATGATATGCCTGCTCGCACTCAGAATCACAGGACCGGAAACGCCGAAATGCGTAAACAGCATTTCCCCGAAGTCACTGTAAACCTTCTTGCCCTTCTTATTTTTTATCGTAATTTCAATATTTTTCAGACTCAGCCCCATCAGCTCATGGCACCAGTCCTCCTCTGTTCTGAGCGGCACCAGAGAGGGGTACAGCTTCGTCACATGATGTCCTGCCGCCTTCGCAAAGCGGTAGCCATCCCCCGTAGAGCCTGTACCGGGATAGGAAAGACCGCCCGTGCAGACAATCACGCCGTCTGCCCTTTCTTCCTTTCCGTTTTTCAGCCGAATCCCTTCTGCCCTGCCGTCTGCAATCAGAATACCCTCCACAGGACTTTCCAGATGCAGCTTTACCCCATTTTTCTTGAGGTATTTTTCCAATGCCAGCACCACATCCAGAGAACGGTCAGACACAGGAAATACACGCTTGCCGCGCTCCACCTTCAATTCCAACCCCTGCTCCTTAAAAAATTCCTGCAAGCCGAAGCTGTCCAGCTGGTAAAAGGCACTGTATAAAAAATAGGGATTGCCGGGATATTTTCCAGAAGCCCCTCCACATCGCTGTCATTCGTCACATTGCAGCGTCCCTTGCCCGTAATCAGGATTTTCTCCCGATGCGGTTTTTTTTTTCCGTAGAGATGCACCTCATGTTCCCCGTTCTGCCGCGCGTCCTGCCGCCATCAGTCCTGCCGCACCACCGCCGACCACGATAATTTTCTCTTCATTTTCTTCACCCTTTTCAAACAGCTCTGCCATTTCCAGATGCGCCTTATCGTTTAAGGTCATGAGCAGCTTTCTGCCGTCCTCCATCACATCCAACATCGTCACAGAGGTATTTGTCATCCATGTCTTACGGTAAAATTCATCCCCCATGCCAAGCGACGACCAGCATCACGCGCAGCAGGCCGCCATGTGAAACAATCGCGACATTCTGCCCCTTATGGCGCTCTGCCAGTGCTTCAAAGCCTTCCAATGCGCGATCCATCGCATTCTGAAAGGAACCTTCTCCGGGCACAGGATGGTCAAAGGGATTTTCAAAAAAATCTATATATGGCCTTACCATAATTTTTCCTTCAGCTCCGCAATGGTATGTCCTTCCCATTCGCCGAAGTTGATTTCTCTGAAATGTGCATCCTGAATGGGGGTCAGCCCATGCGCCGCCGCCAACGGTGCCGCAGTTGCCACCGCCCTGTCCAGAGGGGATACATAGACCACATCCAGCGGCAGGAATTTGAAGCGTTCCCCCAAAAGGCGCGCCTGCTCCCTGCCTGCATCATTCAGCTGTATATTCGTGCAGCCCTGATATCGGCCGCCCTTGTTCCAATCCGTTTCCCCATGACGAATGAGGTAAAATCTTGTTTTGTTCTGTTCCACGAGGCTTTTCCTCCTTATTCTCAATAGTTTCCTAAGTATATATTATACGGCAAGCACTGCCGCCTTTCAAGTAAAAAAGACCGCCTTGGAAAACTCCCAAAGCAGTCCCTTCTTTTATAATCTCTTTAAATATCTGATTTCCTTCTCTGTCAGATGGCGATATTTCCCCTTCGGCAAATCCCCCAGCGTAAGCTCTCCCGTTGCCACCCTTTGCAGCTGTGCCACGGGATGCTTGATGGATTCGCACATTTTACGCACCTGTCGATTTCTGCCCTCATGAATCACGATTTCCGCCGTGCAGAAGCGTCCGTCCTTCTCTCTTTCGAGAATCTGAATCTTCGCAGGCTTCGTTTTCCTTCCATCAATCACAACGCCCCTGCGGAATTTCTGCAATGCCCCCTCATCGGGCTCACCATAAAGCTTCGCAATATAGGTTTTCTCTACATCATGCTTGGGGTGCGTCAGCTTATAGGTCAGGTCTCCGTCATTTGTCAGCAGCAGAAGCCCCGATGTATCATAATCCAAACGCCCGACAGGGAAAATGCGCGCGTTCACGCCCTTGATGAGGTCTACCACCGCAGGTCTGCCGAACTGCTCCTTCGCCGTTGTCACATAGCCGACCGGCTTATGCAGCATAAGATAGACAAGCTTGGTGTCCTTTTTGCTGATTTTCCTGTCCAGATAGGACACCTCATCCTTTTCGGGGTCAATCTTCAGCCCCATTTCGGTTACAACCTTCCCGTTGACCTTCACCTTTCCCTGTGCAATCAGCTCCTCTGCCCTTCTGCGGGATGCCACGCCTGCCTCAGCCAGAAATTTCTGCAATCGTTCCAAATTTTTCTTCCATATATCTTAACTCCGTTCTCAACCTGTATTTTTCATTCGATTTTCCTCAGTATACATGAGCCTTCGCAGAAAGTCAAAAGTTTCTCTAATCTTTCCAATTTCGCCAGCTGAGCCACCCCTCCGCCAGGCGAAGCAGCCGCTGTGCAAGGGTATAAGGCATTGCATCCTCTGCCGCAAGCAAATCCACCGCCGCAAGCCGCTCCTCACCAAGCCATAGCACCGCCTGCCCCAGCCTTTCGCCCCGATGCACAGGCGCGGCAAGCTCCTTTGGCAAGTCTGCCGTCAGGTGTCGCACCTGTCTGCTCACCAAGAGGAACGTTAGCCGATACAGGATACAATCCTGCCTGGAACATACCTCCACGCGGGTTTTTATATTTCTCCAGTGGTTTTGTATAAGTATAGGCAACATCTCTTGCAAATGCGTCAACTTCCGGAATATCATTTCCGAACTTCGGCACTGCATCGATCAGCTTGAGGATTCTCTCGCCGTTTGCCTTCACCTGTTCTGATTCTGTTGCTGCAACAACAGTTTTCAGGATTGCTGCAACTTCTTTCTCGCCTACCGGCTGTCCGGCAGATTTCATTGCAGAAGCAACCTCTGATACCATTTCTGCAACATCCTCGTTGCTCAGGCCCTTTCCATAGTTTGTGCTAAGAGCCATCTTCAGATCATGCATCGTGATCTTATTCTCGTCATAAACGAGTTTCTTTACTGCGTAAAGTGCATCTGCCATATTGGCAACACCGAATCCCTGCGGACCTGTAAAGTTATATACAGCGCCTCCCTGTTCCAGTGTTTTTCCTCTCTTGATACAGTCATCAACCATACATGCAAGAAACGGCAACGGTGCTCTCTCCGCATGTGCCATATCAATAGCATTGTCAGCATTAACAAGCAGTGCGATCGCGTAATCCATCTGTGCTTTATAAGCATCATAGAATTCATCAAATGTCTTCATATCCTCAACATTACCTGTCTTTGGACCAATCTGTACACCCTTGTCCACACCATTTGAAAATACCAGTTCCAGCGGACGACACATATTGAAGAATGCTGCATCATGCCATCCATTTGTCTTACCAGACTTCTGTGGTTCTACACATCCGATGATGTTGTAGTCTCTCGCATCCTGTAAAGTCAGTCCACGGCTCTCAAGTGACGGGATAATAACCTCATCATTATAATAAGCCGGGAGTCCGATTCCTGTTCTTGTAAGTTCTGCTGCATAAATCAAGAATTCATGTGGTGATCCATTCCAAACTCTTACTGAAAGAGAAGGCATTGGAAGGAATACATGCATAGATGATGTAATACACATAAATGAAAGATCATTCGTAACATCTATACCATCTTCATTCTGTCCTCCTGCAATCAGGTTCTGGAACAGACTGTAACCTGCGAATCCTTCTGCTGAAGCCGCATCACGGCACTTGTTCAGGTCATTTAATTTAACCCAGATACAATCCAGCAGTTCCTGTGCAAACTCTCTTGTGATCTTGCCGCTGTCGAGATCCTTCTTATAATAAGGATACATATACTGATCAAATCTTCCAGGGGATATTGAATGTCCACTGGACTCAATCTGTAACAGCTGCTGTACAAACCAGAAGGACTGACATGCTTCATAGAATCCTGTCGCACCCTTCTCCGGTACATTCGCACAATTCTGTGCAATGATAAGAAGTTCTTTCTTTCTTACCGGATCAGAACATTTCTCCGCCATCTCAAGTGCAAGCTTTGCATAACGACGGGCATATGTAATTGCAGCATCACAGCTGATCATCACCGCCTCAAGGAAACGTGATTTTGTCTGGTAGTTACCATCACTAACCTTCATAGAAGCAAGCTCATCTTCTGCTTTCTTGCGGATTCCGGAAAATCCGATCTCGAGAACTTCACCGTACTTAACTGTCACATGTCCTACACCATTGTAAAAATAGTTTCCAGGTGTAAAGATATTGTGTTCAATGTCAAGTAATGTCTCCGGCTCCATATATGCTGTAGCCAGGTCACTTGTTGTACGGCCCTTCCAGTAAGCATTCGCCTCTTTCAGTTCCTTCTTCGTCTGCTCAGAGATGTAGAACGGGTCAGCACTTCTTGTTTCAACTGTATCAAACTCTGCCTCCAACCACTCGTAAGAGAACTCCGGAAATGTCTGGCATCCTCTTGGGGCAAGTGTGCTGCTTCCAACAACAAGTTCCAGGTCACGGATTGTGATCGGAATATTCTCCAAAATATGCTGGAACGCTTTTGCTCTACGGATGATCATTGGTTCATTCTCAGTCTGTTTGTACGACTCCGTAATCAGTACTGCTCTCGCCGACTCAATCTCAGGCATCTTCGCATACAGGTTTTCTACCAGTTTTGGAATTCTGTCCGACTTCGGGATGGGAGTACTGTCATAAGTATAAAGTCCCATTTTGTTCTTAAACTCCTTTCTTCCAATATTAACATTTATTATACTTTATTTATCCCTTAAAGTCAATCAAAACACAATACATCCCACATTATATTTCTCTAAAGTTACAACAAATCCCAACATGGTTTGTGTTGTGTTTTATTTGTTTTTTCTCTGTATTTTACCTCGAATTAATTGACATTTTACTCAAAATACCGCATAATTAGGGTATATATGCGACATGACACGTTAATCGACACTGTGTCTCTCGCGCGAACGATTAGAAAGAAGGGTTGGATTATATGGCTTCTTATGAATTTGATATCCATACACATTCCATCGCCAGCGGGCACGGAACCTGTGCAACCATGACTGATATGGCAAAAGCTGCCAATGCAGCCGGGCTTAAGATGCTTGGAATTTCCGATCATGGTCCGAAAACGCTTGGTGGCGGACGCATTTCTTATTTCCGCAGCCTTGCATTTGCACAGCCAAAGCGTCTCGGTGTTAGAATGCTTTACGGCGCAGAGGTAAATATTCTGGATCAGGAAGGAAAACTGGATCTTGATGATGAGATTTTAGAGTCTCTGGATTATGTTATAGCAAGTATGCATCGTCCAATTTTCAAGTCTGGAACAGCAGATGAGAACACCCGTGCTTATATCAAAGCTATGGAGAATCCTAATGTTAATATCATCGGTCATTGCGATGACGAGAAATTCCCGGTAGATTATTTTGCGCTTTTCCGTGCTGCAATGGAGAACCATGTTCTGCTTGAGATCAACAACAGTTCTTTAAGTCCGGATGGATATCGTGGGGATACGACCTACGCTGATCTCTTAATATTGAATCTGTCCAAGCACTTTAATTATCCGGTTCTGTTCTCCAGTGACAGCCACGGCACCGAACATGTTGGAGATTTCCAGTATGCCGAAGCTTTGGCTCGAAAAGTTGACATTCCGGAGGATCTTATCCTGAATTACTCTGTGCGTAAATTTATGGGATTTTTAGGTGAGAGATAATACTATAATATAGAAGGAATACTTACAATGGGAAAATGTCTTTTCTTTGATGCAGATGGAACAATTTTAGATATTGTAAAAGGAACACCAGAAGATACAAAACTTGCACTTCAACAGTTGAGAAAAAACGGACATAAGACTTTCATCTGTACCGGTCGTTCAAACGCTTTTGTTCCTGAATATCTTATGAAGGAGATTGGATTTGACGGACTTATCGCTAATCTTGGAGCATATATCGAATATAATGGAACGCGGGTATTTGAGCGTGAGATGCCAACCGATCTGGCATGGAAGACCGTAGAGATCATTAAGGCAAACGGTTTTATCCCTGTACTGGAAGGCAATGATTATATGTACTATAATCTGGATGAATATACAAGTGACATAGACTGGTTTGCTGATCTGATCACTCAGGAACTCGGTGACAAACTGCTTCCTATTCGTGGAAATGAACATAATCTTCACTTTAACAAAATAAGTGCCAAGCGCACACCCGGATGTAATCCAGAGAAATTATGCCAGGAATTATCCCTATGGTATGATTATATTATTCACAGTGGATCTTTTGTTGGAAGAACGATTGAATTTGTCATGAAAGGCTGTTCCAAAGGACTTGCGATCAGTGTTATGAGTAATGTACTTGGATACGAAAAGAGGGATGTTATTGCTTTCGGCGATAGCAATAATGACTTGCCAATGTTCCAAGCTGCCGGATTTAAGGTTGCTATGGGAAATGGGTCTAAAGACTTGAAATCACAGGCTGATTATGTGACCGGCGCCTTGGAAGACGGCGGAATCCGCCAGGCGCTGGAATATCTGAATTTGATTTAAAAAGGATACTCAATTCCTTGACCAACTTCGCATTTTCGAACAAAAATGGGGCATATCAATTTCCTGATATCCCCCATTTTTTCACTCTTTATTATGCTCTCTTAGACAGCACTTCATCCTCATATTTCTGAATCTCGTCAAACCATCCTTCAGCTTCTACACCACACTGACGGCAGTACTCTTCCCATACATCACCGATTGGAAGTGTCTTACACTGTTCCATAACAACCATCTTCTTGCTCATCTGGTTTGTATCCTGAAGCTCTTTGAGCATCTCGCTTGGCTGACAAAGTGCATCAAGCAGTGCTTTCTGGAAGCTGCGGAATCCTGTTACCCATGCGGAGATACGGTTGATGGAAGCATCAAAGTAATCCAGTGCAATATATGTACGGTCAATTCCGTTCTCGCAGCGAACAATCTCTTTTGCGATCTCTTTTGTCTCATCATCAAAGAGAACCACATGGTCTGAATCCCAACGGATCGGACGTGTAACATGCAGAGCAATCTCCGGGAAGAATGTAAGCAGTGCCGGAATCTTATCGGATACTACTTCTGTTGGATGATAATGTCCGTTGTCCATCAGTGGCAGACATTTGTCTTTGTTCATTGCAGCGTAGCTCAGTGAGAATTCAGCTGACCCTACTGTATAAGCCTCAACACCGATACCGAATACTTTAGACTCTACACAAGGTTTTACAAGGTTTGTGTCAAATGGCTCGGAAAGGATTGCATCGATAGACTCTTTGTAGCGTACACGAGGTCCCATACGGTCAGCCGGAATATCTTTGAATCCGTCACCTGTCCAGATATTCATTACACAAGGAACTCCTGTCTGCTCCGCAAAATACTGTGAAATGCGGATGCAGGCTTTTCCATGTTCGATCCAGAAGTTTCTCACTTCCTCATCCGGGCTTGAAAGTGTAAGTCCATCTTTTACCATTGGATGAGAGAAGAATGTTGGGTTAAAATCAAGTCCCATTCCTCTTTCTTTTGCAAAATCAACCCATTTCTGGAAATGTTTTGGCTCTAATTTATCACGATCTACGAATTCACCATCTTCAAAGATTGCGTAGCATGCATGAACATTGATTTTCTTTTTACCCGGCATCAGGCTCATCGCCTTATCCATATCAGCTAACAGTTCTTCCGGAGTTCTTGCTTTTCCCGGATAGTTTCCTGTTGTCTGGATTCCTCCTGTCAGAGGGCCGTCGTGGTCAAATCCTGTTACATCATCTCCCTGCCAGCAGTGAAGAGAAACCGGAATTTCTTTACATTTCGCGATTGCTGCGTCTGTGTCCACTCCTAATTTTGCATAGATTTCTTTTGCGGATTCATATCTTGTCATCTTTTCTTCCTCCATTTTTTGATCATTTTTATTATGTCGGTAATCATTTCTAATCTCTATTTATTTTCATATATTTTCACATCAAAAGATTTTCCAACGCATGTTCTTGCCTCCGGAAGATCTTTAAACACTCCATCACGAAGCATCTGGACAACAATATTTCCGATTGCTGTAGCTTCAGAAGGTCCTGCGGAAACTTTTTTTCCTGTATATTTTGCTGTCAGTTCATTGAGGTATCCGGCATTTGCCCCTCCACCGACCACATAAATTGTAGAATATTTTTTCCCTGTCAGTGATTCGATTTCTTCAATCGTATCACCATAGCATTTTGCGAGGCTGTTATAGATAACTGCTGCGATCTCACCCACTGTTTCAGGCACCTGCTGCTCAGAATCATGGCAGTACTTCTTCACAGCTTCAATCATGCTCTTCGGAGCAAGAAAGCAGTCATCATTACAATCTACTAAAGATGCGATCGTCTCTTTTGAAGCCATCTCGCAAATCTCTGCAAAGGAAAGACCTTCTGTGAATTCTTTCTTTACAGATTGAATCATCCAGAGTCCCATGATATTTTTCAGGTAACGGAAACGGTGATCGTATCCACCTTCGTTTGTGAAGTTTGCCTGCATACTTCTCAGCGAGCAGTCTGCTTCTTTTCTCTCAATTCCCATCAAAGACCATGTGCCGGAGCTGATATAAATGGCATTGTCATCGTTGGTTGGTACCGCAAGTACCGCTGAGCCTGTATCATGAGTGGCTGGAAGAACAACCTTGCAGTTGAATCCAACCTCGTTCTGAATGTCCTGTGTAAATTCGCCTACTACTGTTCCCGGCATAGATACCGGCTGGAACATCTCTTTGTTGTATCCGAGCATATCGATCAGTTCATAATCCCAGTCATTTGTCGTCGGATTCACAAGCTGTCCTGTTGTCGCATTTGTATATTCATTTTTCTTCACACCTGTCAGCAGGAAATGGAAGTAATCCGGAATCATCAGGATTGCTTTTGCCTGTTCAAGGTACTCCGGATGAGTCTCTTTTACAGCCATCAGCTGATAGATTGTATTGAATATCTGCTTCTGGATACCTGTTCTCTCATACAATGCGGAAAGGGAAATCTTTTCATACACTTTCTCATCCATTCCATTCGTACGACTGTCACGATAACCTACTGTATCTCCGAGGATCTGATTCTTCTCATCAAGAAGCACATAGTCAACTCCCCAAGTATCAATTCCCATTGTTGCCGGTATCTTTCCAAGCTCTTTACATTTCTTCAATCCGTTCTTGATTTCTGTAAAAAGACGATCTACATCCCAGCATAAAGTACCGTTTTTGTTATCCATTCCATTTGGAAAACGGTAAACTTCTTCCAGTTTCATCTTTCCATCTTCCATAGATGCCAGCATATGACGTCCACTGGATGCTCCGATATCAACTGCCAGATAATAATTGCCCATTGTTTGGTGCCTCCTTGTTATTTTTCTATTACTGTTCATTTCTTATGACTTTATTATACCCACGCTTTTTATGTAAAAAAAGGACGCTATTTACGAAAAACAGCGTCCTTATTTGCATTATATTTTGTTTTTAGGGTTCTCTTTTGCACCTTGTACAATTTTCAATTACTATTTTTGTTGAAAATGTATATCTTCATTTCAAATGTAATTCTCCACAACCAGATACTTTATTTACCGGAGAAATTTCTATGAAGAAGCTCATGCTCTTTTCCCTTCAACAAAGTATCGTACAAGGAAAGAATCATTGGGTTCTCATTTGATTTCTTGATCTGAGTGTTTACATCTGTATCATATAAGCCCTTCATTCTTGCTTTTCTGGTTCTCGGTCCTGCATTCACCGGCTGACCTCCACCCATGATACATCCTCTGCGGCAGGCCATCACTTCCACAAAATCATACTCCGCTTCATGATTTTTAATCTGCTGCAATACTTTATCTGCATTTGCAAGGCCATTTACAACTGCTGCCTTAATCTCTCTTCCGTTATAATTATAAGTCAGCACTTTAATACCGTCGTCCCCACGCACACCACTCTTTTTAATAGACTCCATGTCTACTCTGTTGTGTCCCTGCTGCAGCCTACGGAGCACTGCCTCTGTAACACCACCGGTAACACCGAAGATCACACCACTTCCGGAGCCGATACCAAACGGTACATCAGCTGCTTCGATCTCAACTTTGTCAAATACAATTCCTGATTTGCGGATCATTCTTACGATTTCTGTTGTTGTAAGCACGTAATCAACATCCTGCTTGCCATTTGTATAAGATTCCGGACGTAAGATTTCTTCCTTCTTCGCCGTACAAGGCATAATTGATACAGATACGATCTTCTTTCCTTCATTTTTCTCAGGATCTTTATAATACTCTCTTACAACTGCTCCAAACATCTGCTGCGGTGATCTGCATGTTGAAAGATTCGGCACGAATTCCGGATATTTATTCTCACAATATTTTACCCATGCCGGACAACAGGATGTAAAGAGTGGCATCTTCTCACCGGAAGTAAATCTCTCAATAAACTCTTTGGATTCCTCCACAACTGTCAGGTCTGCACCATAAGATGTATCATATACTTCATCAAACCCCAGTCGATGCAGTACTCCTACTAACTTGCCCATTACATTTTCACCTTTGGCATAACCAAAGTTATCACCGATTGCAACACGTACAGCCGGAGCGATCTGAGCGATCACTTTTGTATTCTTGTCTGCCAAAGCTTCCCACACTTCATCAATATTGGTATGAATACTGATTGCACCGGTCGGACAGACAACACGACACTGTCCACAACCTACGCAGTCTGTTTCTGCAATCTTCTTATTAAATGCCGGTATTACCTGTGCATCAGTTCCACGATACGCGAAGTCGATTGCATTGATATTCTGTACATTATCACACATTCTGACACAGTCACCACACAGGATACATTTATTCGGATCTCTGATAATTGCGTGTGAACTTGTATCAATTGGCTGTATCTCTCTTACATTTTCAAAGCGGATCTCATGAACTCCCATACGGTGCGCCAGTTCCTGCAGATGACACTCGCCGCTCTTGATACACGTCGTACAATCTCTGCAGTGAGCAGCCAGAAGTAGTTCCAGTATCAGTTTCCGGTAGCGCATCAACCTTGGTGTATTTGTATAAATAATCATCCCGTCTCTCGGCTTTTCTGAACATGAAGCAAACGTTTTCCCTCTGTCATCTTCTACCGTGCATAATCGGCAGGCACCATAGATAGATAATTCCGAATGATAACACAAGGTAGGGATATCAATCCCGGCTTTTCTTATTACAGACAATACATTAGGTTCATCCGTGAACTCAATGGCCTGTCCGTCAATTGTCATAATTCCCATAAATCTCTATCCTCCCTACTCTGTATAAACAGCTCCAAATGGGCAGTTATCGATACAACTTCCACACTTGATGCACTTTGAATGATCAATTGTAAATGGTGATTTTATTTTTCCTGTGATCGCATTTACCGGACAGTTCTTCGCACATTTTGAACATCCTTTACATTTCTCCGGATCAATCTTAAACACACGAAGATTAGAACAGACTCCCGCACGACATTTCTTATCTACTATGTGCTCTTCATATTCTTTTCGGAATGCATGGATCGTACTTACAACCGGCTTTGGTGCACTCTTTCCAAGACCACATAAGGCAGTATTTTCAATCATGTCTGCCAGTTCTTCCAGTTCATCAAGGTCGCTCATTTCTCCGTTTCCGGCAACTATACGTTCTAGAATCTCCAGCATACGCTTAGTTCCTTCTCTGCACGGAACGCATTTTCCACAGCTTTCTCTCTGTGTGAAGTTCATAAAGAATCTTGCAACCTCTACCATACAGGTGTCTTCATCCATAACAACAAGTCCACCGGAACCAATCATAGCACCGATCTTTGACAGTGAGTCAAAATCCATCTTACTGTCAAGCTGGGATTCTACCAGACATCCACCGGATGGACCACCGATCTGAACTGCCTTGAACCCTTTATCGTCCTTGATGCCGCCTCCGATATCAAAGATGATTTCACGTAAACTTATTCCCATAGGCACTTCGATCAATCCGGTATTTTTAACATTTCCGGTAAGGGCAAACGCTTTCGTTCCTGGGCTTTGCGGTGTACCGATACGGCTGTACCAGTCTGCTCCGTTTTTAATGATCATCGGGATATTTGCATAAGTCTCTACGTTATTTAATACTGTTGGTTTCTCCCATAATCCCTGCTCTACTGTTCTCGGAGGTTTTACTCTTGGCATGCCACGCTTGCCTTCAATTGAAGCTGTAAGTGCAGAACCTTCCCCGCATACAAAAGCACCGGCTCCACGATTGATATGTAATTTAAAACTGAATCCTGTTCCGAGGATGTTATCTCCCAGAAGTCCTTTCTCCTCTGCCTGAGCAATAGCGATCTGCAGTCTTCGTACTGCCAGCGGATACTCTGCACGAACGTAAATATATCCTTCCTGAGCCTGTACTGCATAAGCTGCCAGCATCATACCTTCGATCATTCGGTGCGGATCACCTTCCATAACGCTTCGATCCATAAATGCACCCGGATCTCCTTCATCACCATTGCAGACTACATAACGGATCTTTTCCGGCTGACTCGCTACCTGTGACCATTTTCTTCCCGCCGGAAATCCTGCTCCGCCTCTTCCACGAAGGCCTGCATCTGTAACCGTCTTAATCACTGCTTCCGGAGTCATTTCAAACACAGCTTTTTCGAAAGACTCATATGCTCCTACCGCCATTGCATCTTCAATATGCTCTGCATCAATATGACCGCAGTTTCTCAACACCAGACGGGTCTGCTTGGCATAGAATGGAATTTCTTCCTGTGTCTGATATACATGACCATTATCTTCATACATCAGTCTTGTAACCGGTTCTCCATGAAGAATTGTCTTTTCAAAAATTTCTTCACAGTCTTCCAGTTTTACTTTCAAATACAGATAGTTATAAGGTTCAATACGAACCAAAGGCCCCATCTCACAAAATCCATGACATCCACTCATCTTAAGCCCCACATGAGCAATCTCTTCACCAATTTTAACTGTAACATGATCCATATTGGAAGTCAGCTCTTTCAAACGGGTATAGATTTTATCCGAACCACCTGCCAGACATCCTGTTCCTCCACAGACCAGAATACAGCAGTTTTCTTTCTGCCGCTTTTCCTTACACTCTTCTCTCCATAACTGGAGCTGCATTCTGTTTTCTATCCTCATTCCTCTTCCTCCCGCAGCTTCTTGATCAGCTCGCTCATTTTCTCAGGTGTCATTTTCGGATGTACTTCATCATTGACCATCACGGCCGGTGCCAGTCCGCATGCGCCCAAGCATGAAACCGTCTCTACTGTAAACAACTGGTCATCTGTTGTGTGTTTCTTTTTCCCAAGCCCCAGTTCCTTGTAAAGTCCTTCCAGAATCGGAATGGATTTACGCACATGACAGGCTGTTCCATCACATACTTTTATCACATATTTTCCTTTTGCCTCAAAAGAAAAATTTTCATAAAAACTTGCCACACTGTAAGCTTTCGCCTCGGAGATTCCCAGTTTCTCCGCAACATAAGTTAAAAGCTCCGGTGGAAGATAGCGATATTCTTCCTGAATCCCCTGTATAATCGGGATCAAAGACTTTTCGTCACATGTATACTGTGCAATAATCTCATCTGTTTTTTCATAATAGGATATATCTAACATTGCGTTCCTCCTTTTTGTATTTTTCACATATAATTCATTATACATCCTATCCTCTTTTATGCATAGTGCTATTTGATATTGTTTTCACATTTTTTATTTCGTCGTTTTTTTATTTTTTTCCGTTTTATCGCGTTTCTATTAATGCAAATTGCCAATTCTTATATCAGTATAGTCATTGGTTTACTATTCGCGCAAAAAAGAAGATGCCATCTGTGAAAAATAGCATCCTCTCTATACTTTATTCTTATTTCATGTTTTCAATCCGGTATCCTTTCGGACTGATTCCGTAGCGTTCTTTAAATTTTCTATAAAAATAGCTTGTATTGTCGTATCCAACTGCTTCTATAATATCCGACACCGCAATCCTGCTGTTTATCAGAAGATACACTGCCTGCTGCATCCTCTTTTCCTGAAGAAGTTCTTTATATGTCTTCCCTGATTTCTTCTTGATCTCACGACTCAGCCAATAGACATCCACTTTCATCTCTACCGCCAGTTCTGACAGCGTACCTTCTTTAAAATGATCCTCGATATAACGATACACATTCGCCATAATCTCTGTGTCAAATTTGCGTCCGCCGGCTTCCATCTTATCCATATAATTCAACAACTGAAGAAACAAAAGTCCCATCGTGATCTGATTACTGCTTCGCTTATTGGAAATGTCATAGAAGATCGTCCAAACCATATTCTCGATCAGATTCTGCACCGGGAGAATATCAGCCACATGGAAATACAGATAAGACGTCTCTTCATCTCTTCCGCACAACGCCCCGACAAGGAAATCTTTCAGCTGATTTTCTTCTGCGCCGATCATAGAGAATGCTGTGTTAAAAAACTCCGGCAGGACAATAAAGTTCACTGCAATATCATACTCTCCGGCCGGAAGGATCTCCTGCACTGCATTCTGATTCAGAAACAGAAGGTCACCCTGTTCGAGCACAACCTGATTGCCGTTCACGATATGTGTCGTTGTTCCCTGGCACATATAAATTACTTCTATATAATTGTGTGTATGCGCCGGGAAATGTACAAAGCGAGTATGCGGTCTGACCTGGATCAACTTCCCCTTCTTCAGAAGTTTCGCACTATCCACAACCATTTCCTTCTTTTCTGTATAAAGCTGTGGATCGATCTCCTGTTTTCCTTCAAGGATCCGGCGTTCCTCATCTGTGATCATCGCCAGTTCCCGGATCAGTTCCTGATGCATCTATTGCCTGCCTTTCTGGTTTATCCTTTTAATGTAGCTGCAATCTCTCTCGTTAATTCCATGTACTCTTTCGCACTTCTACTGCTCTTCTTATATGCGATCACCGGTGCATTATTATCCTGCGACCACTCAATTCCACTGTCTACTCGGATGTAGGTATCAAACACTTTCACATCATCCAGCTCTTTCAAAGTCTCTAATGTCTGTTTGAAATAATTCTTTCTTGTATCAACCTTTGTGATCACAATTCCACCAAGCTTGAGATCCGGTGCAATTTCTTCTACACTGTCCAGGAATTCAAACATATTTCCAAGACCAAACAATCCCCATGGAGATGCCTCTACCGGAAGGATCACATAATCGGATGCACACAGGATATTCATCACCCATCCGCCAAGTGTCGGCGGTGCATCGATCAGAATATAATCATAAACTTCTGACTCGCGGATTTTCTTCAATCCTTTTTTCAAAATATACTCTCTCCGCCATTTTGTAAAAAGTTCGTATTCGATCGAACTCATCAATGTAGAAGACGGAATCAGATCAAGTCCTTCGTATTTTGTATTCACGATATAATCTGTCAGATCATCCTGTCGCTTGATTGCTTCATACAAATTTTTGTCACTCTGTGCATATGCAAGCACTGTATCTTCGTCAAACAAAGAAAGGGAGAGATTCAGCTGCATATCTCCGTCGATCATCAGAACCTTTTTTCCAAGCTCTCTCAAGCCAAATCCAACATTTGAACAAGTTGTGGTCTTTCCGCTTCCTCCCTTATTATTCGTAAAACAGATTACCTTTGTCTTTGCCATTGTGTTCTCTCCTTCTTCCGAAATCATCAAATCTATCCTAATTACTGTATCCAGTAACGCCTTTTCTAAAATTTTAGCATATCCATTTACGAAAGACAATGAAATCCAATCCATTTTATGTTATAGTTAATGTATCTGAGTAATCGTTAGAATTTTATCATGATCACTCTCCAAATCAGCCGCTTATTTAAGGGCTCAGAAAGACTGAGGTTTTCTTTTATGAATAAAAAATCCATACTGATCACCGGTTCTTCCCGCGGCATCGGACGTGCCTGTGCGAAAGCATACGCCAAGGCCGGTTATCACGTATTTCTCAACTGTGTCCACCAGGTGGAACGCTTAGAAGAACTCGCACATGAGATTCTCTCAGACGGGGGATCCTGTACAACAGTTCCCGGAGATGTCAGTAACCCCGACGAAGTCCGGAAAATTTTTCAGGTTATTGAAAAAGAGTGTGGTGGCGTTGATATTCTGATCAACAATGCCGGCATCGCGTGGTTCGGGCTTCTGACCGACATGACTGACAATGAATGGGATAAGATTCTTGCTACGAATCTTTCTTCGGTCTTCTACTGCAGCCGTGCCGCAATTCCATACATGGTGTCTAAGAAATGTGGAAAGATACTCAATATTTCTTCTATGTGGGGAACGATCGGCGCTTCCTGTGAAGTTGCTTATTCCGCAACCAAATCAGGAATACATGGCCTGACACGAGCACTTGCCAAGGAACTTGCACCGAGTAATATTCAGGTGAATGCGATTGCCTGCGGTGTGATCGATACAGAAATGAATGGTCGTTTAAATGAAGAGGAACGCCAAGACCTTATGGATGAGATTCCTTCCGGACGTTTTGCCGATCCGGAGGAAGTTGCCGAGCTTGCATTAAAGCTCACAGATACACCGGCTTATATGACCGGACAGATTATTGGAATAGATGGAGGATTCATATGATAGACGTACATCACATTGAACAGATTTCACAGGATTGTTCCCTTACAGAATTTGTCGGAACAACTGTTTTGGATACAATCGGACTTGTCATCCCGGGAATTGACCCTTCGCTTCTCGAGAAGATGAATCTAAAAAAGCCATATAAAAGTCTTGGTCTGATCAGTTCAAGAACAGGTGCAGCCGGACAGATCAATGCAGCTGACGAGGCTGTCAAGTCCACGAACACGGAGATTGTTTCCATCGAACTTCCTCGTGATACAAAAGGCTGGGGCGGACACGGTTGTTTTATCGTGATCGGCGGAGACAACGTCTCTGATGTGCGCCGTGCTGTTGATATTACACTTGAATATATCGGCAAATATGCCGGTGAGCTCTACATCAGCCAGGCCGGACATTTGGAATTCACTTTCTCTGCCTGTGCAGACAAAGCACTTCATATGGCATTCAACGCTCCGATTGGAAAACCATTTGGATTCTTCTGCGGATCCCCTGCTGCCATTGGACTAGTCATGGCTGACCTCGCTGTGAAATCTTCCCCGGTTGAAGTCATCAAGTACATGACTCCTGACCAGGGAACAAGCCATTCGAACGAAGTGATTGTCGCAGTAACCGGGGATGCGGATGCCGTTAAGAATGCAGTTCTCACTGCAAGAGATGTAGGTCTTCAGCTGCTTGTCTCCATGGGAAGTTACCCTGAGAGCCCGGCAACACCGTATCTGCAGTAAACTTTAACAGTGCAAAAAAACCGTAAGGTGAAGCATATCACTATGAACTGCTTCCTCTTACGGTTTTTGTCTTTTTATTTTTCTATTCTATGACATGGAATACCCGGAATCATTATAATCGCCCATATATATCCTGTGGTACATATGCCTTAACTTCAATTCCTTCCGGTACATATTCTTCAGATAACAGCTGTCCCTTACTGCGGATCAGCTGAATCTTGCCCGCTTCACTGAAATCATATAAGCGTTCAATATAAATCTGCTCTTTACGGATAATCTCCAACAATGCGTGTTTGAACTCTTCCAGCCCCTGCCCGGTCTTCGCAGATGTCGCAATGGAATAATCTGCCTGAAGATCTTTGTGATTAACCGGATTCTCAACCTTATCCTGCTTGTTAAACAGTGTAATGACCGGTTTTCCTTCGGCTCCAAGCTGTCTGAGTGTCTCATAAACTACATGCATCTGTGCATCCATCTGTGGATTCGAAGCATCAACTACGTGCACGATAATATCCGCATACTTTGCTTCTTCCAGTGTGCTCTTAAATGCCTCTACCAAATGATGCGGCAGCTTGTTGATAAATCCAACCGTATCTGTCAAAAGAATTTCCTGTGTGTTATCCAGTGTCAAAGCTCTCGTTGTTGTATCCAATGTTGAGAAAAGCATCGCATCCTCCAATACTCCTGCCTGTGTCAGTGCATTCTCAATACTGCTCTTCCCTGCTGAAGTATAACCTACTAATGCTGCTACTTTCAGTCCGGACTGCTTTCTCTGTCCACGAATCAATTCTCTGTGGCGCTCTACATCTTTCAATTCTTTCTTCAGTCTGCTGATACGTTCTCTGATCAGACGGCGGTCCATCTCCAGTTTTTTCTCTCCCGGTCCTCTTGTTCCGATTCCTCCTCCAAGTCTGGAAAGTGATTTCCCAAGTCCGACCAATCTTGAAGCACGGTACTTTAACTGTGCTAATTCTACCTGGATCTTACCTTCTCCTGACACTGCTCTGGCTGCAAATATATCAAGAATCAGAAGTGTTCTGTCCATGATTTTACAATCCAGTTCTGCTTCCAGATTCCCCATCTGCACACTTGTCAACTCGTCATCACAGATAATTCCTGTTCCGTGCGTCTCCCACAATAATTCCTTTAATTCCAGAATTTTTCCTTTTCCTATATAAATTACTATTATTATTTTCCTATCAGAACTCTAGATGATTAAATAGACAAAAAAGCCAGCGTTTGCTGGTTTTTTTAGTGAAGATAAGGTTTTGCTGTTTGTTTAGGTGCTTTTTCCACGCTTAAATCCTAATAATTTTGTCCCTCTCATATTCAAAAGAAGGAGCCATAGCCGTGTTATAATGGGTACTATAGTTGTATTTAGGAAAATAGAGTTAGGGGGAGTTATGGGGAACTATCTTCGTTAAACTCAAGGTGTAACTGGCTTTTTAGAGGAGGAAAATCATGCTTATCTTGGCTTGGATTATCATTGTCATATTATTTCTTTTAATTTCGAATTATTACTTTTATAAAACAGATTCCAGAACACGTAAAAAAAGCATTCCTCTATGCAATTATTGAGACCATAGGTGCCTTTTTTACTAGGTGGTAGTACATGGAAAATAATTAAAAACACCAATCAAGAGTTTTTCGGACTACCAAACATGGAAAGCAGCGCAACCTCCTAACCCATTAGCCACACATACTTTCACAGTCATTCGCTAATACCTCCCACAAAGCCTTTATTTCATCTTAGAAATGAAGGTTTTTTTATTTAAAAATAAATTAAGATTGTTGGGGTGCAAGGAGTGCTTGGAGGGGCTATAACCTAATGATACCGTTAGTTACCAATTCCTCGTTTCGTCTACCATTCATTTGAGCCTGATTTCTTAGAAAACAAGGGGCTATACATTAAGCTGACATTATAGTTGTGTAATTGTATTCCCTTGTCAAATAGCTTATGATAGAAATAATATAAGGGAAAAAGGTATATAATATGGAACAAAAGTACGCTTTAAAATGCATAAAGTGAAGAAGAATTGGGTGACAATTGGGGTAACAGCACTCTCAATGGTTACTGTTGCTGGTGGAACCTTGTTGGCGGATCAACAGGTTCAGGCCGATGAGCAAAATCCTGCGAATCAGTCGGGTGATAGCAGTCAGGATTTGCTTCAAGAAACACCTGCCACAACTAATGATGCAGCAACTACGGTAGCACCAACTATCGCAGCAGATGCTAATACTGCTAGCGTCAACATTCCCGTTGCAGATACCACTAGCACGACAACAGCTGTCACAGATAGAGCAGCAGCACCTACCACAAACGTAGCAACAGTTGACACCAACTCAGGTCAAGCAGCACCTAGCACAAATGTGCAACCAGCTGCAGCTGATACGAGTGCTACAACTACAGATGCAAATACTAACGCTGCAACTACAGACCGTGCAGCAACAACTGATACGGCAAATACAGAAGCTCGTACACGTAGCGTCCGTGCCTTGGCAGAAACTCGTGAAGCCAACACAAACACAGCGACTGGTATCCAATGGATTAACGGCAAACAATACTATGTCAATAGTGACGGTAGCGTGCGTAAAAACTTCGTCTTTGAGCAAGATGGCAAGTCATATTACTTTGATGCTGAAACAGGGGCTCTTGCGACCAAGTCACAGGATGAATTTTCAACAGAACCTATCAAGGCAACTGTAGATTTTCATCTGGAAACCAGCTCTACAAAACGATGACAAATCTTTAGACCAACTCGACACCTTCATCACAGCGGATGCTTGGTACCGTCCAAAGAGCATTCTCAAAGATGGTAAGACTTGGACAGCTTCAACAGAAGCGGACAAACGTCCACTCTTGATGGTTTGGTGGCCTGACAAGTCAACTCAGGTGAACTACCTTAACTATATGCAAAATTCAAGGTCTTGGTGCAGGCTCATTTTCAACCAACTCTAGTCAGGAAAGTCTAGACCAAGCTGCTAAAGCGGTTCAGACTAAGATTGAAGAACGTATCGCTCGTGAAGGCAACACAAACTGGTTGCGTACAAGTATCAACCAGTTCATCAAGACTCAGCCAGGTTGGAATAGTAGCACTGAAAATAGTTCCTATGACCACTTGCAAGGTGGACAGTTGCTCTTTAACAACAGTAAGGGTGATACTGGCAACCGTACCAGCCACGCCAACTCTGACTATCGTTTGCTTAACCGCACACCGACTAACCAAACGGGTACACGTAAGTACTTCAAGGACAATTCTATCGGTGGTCTCGAGTTCTTGCTTGCCAACGATATTGATAACTCAAATCCAGCAGTTCAGGCAGAACAACTTAACTGGCTCCACTTTATGATGAATATCGGAAGTATCATGGCCAATGACCCAACAGCCAACTTTGACGGTTTGCGTGTCGATGCCTTGGACAATGTGGATGCTGACCTTCTCCAAATCGCTTCTGATTACTTCAAAGCAGCCTATGGGGTTGACAAGTCTGAAGCCAATGCGATTAAACACTTGTCATACTTGGAAGCTTGGTCTGCCAACGACCCATATTACAACAAGGACAATAAGGGAGCACAACTGCCGATTGATAATGCCCTTCGTAATGCCCTTACCAACCTTTTGATGCGTGATAAAAATACACGTATGCAGCTTGGGGACATGACTGCTTTTATGAATAGTAGTTTGAATCCACGAGGTGCTAACGATAAGAACGGTGAACGTATGGCCAACTATATTTTCACCCGTGCCCACGATACTGAAGCGCAAACCATTATCCAACGTATCATCCGTGATCGTATCAACCCAAATCTGTTTGGTTACAATTTCACCCGTGATGAAATCAAGAAGGCCTTCGAGATTTACAATGAGGATATTGATAAGGCTCATAAAACTTATGCGTCTTACAACTTGCCATCTGTCTATGCCCTCATGTTGACCAACAAGGACTCTGTGACACGTGTTTATTACGGTGACCTTTACCGTGAGGATGGTCACTACATGGCGAAAAAGACGCCTTACTTTGATGCCATTGACACCCTTTTGCGTGCCCGTATCAAGTATGTAGCTGGTGGTCAAGACATGGAAGTGAAAAAAGTCGGAAATGATGGACTTTTGACTTCTGTTCGTTATGGTAAAGGTGCCAATAACAGAACTGATTGGGGAACTGCTGAAACCCGTACGCAAGGGATGGGTGTCATCATGACCAACAACTATGATTTCCGATTGGGTAGTAATGAAACTGTAACGATGAATATGGGTAGAGCTCACCGTAATCAGCTTTATCGCCCATTACTTTTGACGACTAAGGATGGTCTAGCAACCTACCTCAACGATTCTGATGTGCCTAAAAACCTTCTTAAACGTACCGACTGGAATGGGAACTTGACTTTCAACGCCAACGATGTTTTTGGTGTTGAAAATGTCCAAGTTTCAGGTTATCTCGGTGTCTGGGTACCAGTCGGAGCTAAGGCTAATCAAGATGCACGTACACAGCCAAGTAATCGTGCCAATAGTGACGGACAAGTTTATAAGTCTTCAGCAGCTCTTGATTCTCAAGTTATGTATGAAGCCTTCTCAAACTTCCAAGCTTTTGCGGACGATCAGCCAGAACTCTACATGAACCGTGTCTTGGCTAAGAACACTGACTTGCTCAAAGCTTGGGGTATTACGTCTGTTGGACTTCCACCACAGTACGTTTCAAGTAAGGATGGTACCTTCCTTGATTCAACGATTGACAATGGTTATGCCTTTGATGACCGTTATGATATGGCCTTGAGTCAAAATAACAAGTACGGCTCACTTGAGGATCTCCTTAACGTCCTTCGAGCTCTTCACAAAGACGGTATTCAAGCCATTGCTGACTGGGTGCCAGACCAAATCTATAACCTTCCTGGTAAAGAAGTAGTTAACGCTACACGTGTAAATGGTTACGGTTATCATCAGGCGGGCTACCAAATTGTTGACCAAGCCTATGTGGCCAATACCCGTACAGATGGTACAGACTATCAAGGCAAGTACGGAGGTGCCTTCCTTGATGAGTTAAAAGCTAAGTACCCATCTATTTTCAATCGTGTACAAATCTCAAATGGTAAGCAGTTACCTACGAATGAAAAGATTACCAAATAGGTCTGCTAAGTACTTCAACGGAACCAACATCCTTGGACGAGGCATCAACTTTGTCCTTCGTGATGATAAGACCAACCAGTACTTCAATACTTCAGCCAACAGCCAACTCTTGCCAACACCACTTCGTGATACTGGTGCCATCACAAGCACTCAAGTCTTTCAACGTCGTGGACAAGATGTTTACTTCCTTCGTGATAACCAAGCGTTAAGAATGAATTTGTTCAAGACGGTAACGGTAACTGGTATTACTTCGGTGGTGACGGTAAGATGACCAAGGGTGCCCAAAACATCAATAACAAGGATTACTATTTCTTTGAGAATGGTATCCAATTGCGTAACGCCCTTCGTCGTGCTAGCAACGGCTATACCTACTATTACGGTCTAGACGGTGCCATGGTTAAGAATGCCTTCGTTGATTTTGATGACAAACATAAGCAGGTTCGTGCCTTTACGACTCAAGGAACAATGGTAGTAGGTAACCTTCATTGGAGTGGTCACCATTTCTACTTTGACCGTGAAACTGGTCTTCAGGCTAAGGATCGCATTGTCCGTACCGATGATGGCAAATTGCATTACTATGCTGCCCAAACAGGTGATATGGGACGCAATGTCTTTGCGACTGATAGCAGCACAGGCAAGCGTTATTACTTCGATGCTGATGGTAACACTGTGACAGGTTCACGTGTCATTGACGGTAAGACTTATTACTTTAACCAAGATGGTAGTGTCGGTACGGCCTACAGCAATCGTGCAGATTCTATTATCTTGAAATGTAAGGCTCGCTACATCACCCCAGCAGGCGAAATCGGACGTAGCATCTTTGTCTATAACCCAGCAACTAAGGCCTGGAACTACTTTGATAAAGAAGGTAACCGTGTGACAGGTCGTCAATACATTGATGGTCACCTCTATTACTTCAAGGAAGATGGTAGCCAAGCTAAGGGTGAAATTATCGAGGAAAACGGCATTAAGTATTACTATGAGCCAGAATCAGGTATTCTTGCTAGCGGACGCTACCTCCAAGTTGGTGATGACCAGTGGATGTACTTCAAACAAGACGGTTCACTGGCTATCGGCCAAGTTCGTGCTGATCATGGATACCTTAAGTACTTTGATAAAAATGGTATCCAAGTCAAGGGTAAAACCATTGTTGAAGATGGTAAGACTTATTACTATGATGCCCACAGTGGAGCTCTTGTCACAAGCAGCTTTGCTGAGATTGCACCAAACCAATGGTCTTACTTCAATACTGATGGCCAAGCCCTTAAAGGCAAGTGGACTATCAATGGCAAGGAATACTACTTTGACCAAAATGGTATCCAATACAAGGGCAAAGCCGTTAAGGTCGGTAGTCGTTACAAGTACTATGACGAAAACGATGGCCAACCTGTAACCAACCGCTTCGCTCAAATCGAGCCTAACGTCTGGGCTTACTTTGGAGCAGATGGTCATGCCGTGACAGGTGAACAAGTCATCAATGGCCAACACCTTTACTTTTGACCAATCAGGTCGCCAAGTTAAAAGGAGCCTACGTCACAGTCAATGGCCAACACCGTTATTACGATGCTAACACTGGCGAAATATGTCCCAGGAAGATAAGCAGTAGTAGCCCAGTGACTGCTCAGAGAACACACAGACGAGAATGAGGGGAAATTCTCAAGAAAAAAAGATCGTGAAAACGGTCTTTTTTTGCCCATGTTGTAAAAATGAAGATGCAACAAAAAAGACATGTTCATCTGATATACTAGAGTTGCGAAAAACAGTATAAAAGAAGATGAACATGTCCACTAATTATTCTACCACAAATCAATCATACAAACACTTATCTGAAGCTGAGCGAGGGAAAATTGAAGCTTATCTAAGCGTAGGACTCAAACCTGCTGAGATTGCTCGTAGACTAGGGAGAAATCGCTCTACTATTACTCGTGAAATTAATCGTGGTTCCATAACACAAGTGAAAAAAGTAAATGGGCAAAAGGTCTATTACCAACACTATTATGCAGATGTTGCTCATAACCGTTATCGTCATGCTAGAGAAGCCAGCTATTATTTGAAACTGGATTGTGTATCGGATGACTTTCTGAGAGCATTTACAGAAGCAATGAGAGAGAAATCAAGGGTGCATAGCGTGGATACCTTTGTTCATACCTATAGACTCCAACATGTAGATGCAGTTGTTCCTTCAACTAAGACGCTCTATAACTATATCCATCAAGGATTGTTAGAGATTAAGGTCATTGATTTGCCAAGAGCAGTGCGGATCCGTAAGAAATTTACCAAGCACCCCTCTACCAAGAAACATCTAGGAAAGTCAATTGAAGAAAGGCCAGAAGAAATCAATAATCGTTCCCGTTTTGGAGATTGGGAAATTGATTCTGTTCTGGGTGGAAAGACAATAGGAGAACCTTCTATTCTGACCTTGGTAGAACGACAAACACGCTATGCTGTCACAAAGAAACTCGTGGAAAAGAAAGCAGAGTTTGTCAATCAAGCAGTCTTAGAGTGTATGAAACTTTATTCCATTAAGTCCATAACTGCAGATAATGGAAACGAATTTTCATCATTGAGTAAGATAGAGGGATTAGATGTTTATTTTGCACATGCCTATTCATCATATGAACGAGGGACAAATGAGAATTTCAATGGACTACTAAGAGAGTTCATTCCGAAGGGGGGGTCGTTAAACGATTGAATTATTGTCCATACGTCCGGTCACATAGCCGTCCTTCTGGTCATCCATCTCCTCTGCAAGTACCGGAACCACTTTGCCCTCATAGCATTTTGCCTTTTCTGATGATATTGTCTGAACCT